>ULMC01040327.1_pt1 | contig 39584 bp, 40 predicted proteins | sample 1951541 | NCBI WGS metagenome assembly ULMC01 (sample SAMEA4835539, study PRJEB28245) | human gut metagenome | biome: gut microbiome; material: fecal sample | place: Denmark | collected 2008 | reverse complement strand
GCCTTCTGGGCGGGGGAGTAGGGCTGCTATTGATACGTAGCTGGGTTTTAGGAAACGAAGCCCATGAAAACCGAAATGGTGTCCTATTGTTTTATATTATTGTGTGTTAGCGAAAATAGCATCTCCTATAATGAGAAAGGAGTGATGTTTATGTCGAAATACTATACAGTTAAAACGACCAAATACGGAAGAGATTGGAAGAAAATCAGTGAAGGCTTGGAGTTCCTGGAAGATGATAGATTATATCGTATGGAATTTCACGCAAAAGGGTTAATTCAATACATCCGTGCAAAAAAGGCGTTTAGACGAAATGAAAGGTTTAAATATTATATTTATTAGAAGAGTAAGGACTCGGAGTAAAAATCCGGGTCTTTTCTCTTTTATATTTTTTAACACACAAAAACAATAGTAAAAGATAGTCCATTAATGGGAAAGAATTTGATACTTACAAGGTAGGTACTGTTGCGAACTCTTGCAGTACTATGCACAAGATTGCTGAGAAGGAGTTTACAATCGATGATTTCAGTCATGAGCATTTATCGAAAACATCTATTAAAGTATTAGCAAGAACTGTTTATACTTTAAATTTCTGGAGAGGAGCTTTCAATTGTAAAAATAACGAGGAAAGAAATTTATATTTCGCTAATAGTGATTGGAACGATACTTATGTTCCGACTAAAGAAGACTGTTGGTGGCAGATGATTCAGCTTCTTCCGAGCAGTTATAACCAGACTCGTAATGTTATGCTGAATTATGAGGTGCTGGCAAACATTTATAAATCTCGTAAAGACCATAAGTTGGATGAATGGCGAGAGTTCTGTAAGTGGATTGAAAGTTTACCATATTCTGAATTGATTATTCAGAAAGATCAAAGAGGAAAACGGCGGCTAATAAATGTAATCGACCAGGATACTACGACAAATGCATCAAGCATGAATGAGGCGGTTAACAACTGGCTTAGAGATAAATATCCTGACGGATGTCCAACTGCACCAACGGAATGTGACGTTCAGCTAGTAAAAGATAGTATGAAAAAGGAGGAATAAAAAATGACAGTAAAAGATATTTTGGATTTAGGCACGGATAGCGTTGATATTTATGATGTAAACAATACTAATCGTATGATGACTATTGATCGTATCGCTTACAAAAAAGGAATGGTTTTGGAAAAACTATTAAATTCCGAAGTGGCTGATATTTCTGCATTCACTATTGGTGTATTAAGAGTAAAGATTCACTGGACGAAGGAGGAATAAAATGGTTACATATATGGGTTTAGTTGATGCTATTCCTGATAATAGACCACCATGCCGGTATCGATCGTATTATATAACAGGTGTTGGCGGGGCTGGTAATTATGAATGTTATTGCCAAAAAGAAGGGTATTGCCATAATCGAATAAATAAAAGAGATGCAAATGACAATATCATCAGTTTATGTAGAGCATAATTATAAGGAGAAATAAGAGATGAAAAAGTTATTAGACAATTCAGTTATAGAAATTTGGAGCGGCACATATATCGATGATCCTACATATCGGCGTCTTATGGATAGATGTGCTAAAATTATTCAGATTGAACCTGGCAGCAGCGATAATGACTATATTGTAGAAATTGTTCGTGAAGAGGAAAATGTAAAAAAAGACGAATTTATTAAAAAAGACTTAACATAACATATTAAAGGAGGAATAAGAAATGTATATGCTTTTAGGATTTTTATGTTGGGGATTTTATTATTTTGGTGGTCATGTTACTACTTGGATTATTGCTGGTGCTGTGTGCATATTAGCAGAAGGGATTAGTGATCTGGCCGAGGAAATGAAGGAGCGAGGAAAAAATCACGATGCAGTTATTAAAAAGTGCGTTGATGATTATCGTGTCACTCTTAAAGAGATAAATACTAAGAATACATTGAATACTGTATACGGAGTAGGTGGCATTAATGGCTTTTCAGTAACTCCTTGCAGTAGCGCGTCAGAATCAGTTGACAGCCCGGATGTAGACAGACTATAATCAATTTATATTTTGTACATATCGAAGGAGGTAGAAGGATATGAGAAAGGCTTTATTGATTATGGGTTTGGCAGTTACCGTGTTTGCCGTTGGATGCTCTGATAATAGCAGTAATGGCGGAAGTGGCGACGGTTCCGGTAAGACTGGAACAACTCTTGTAGAGGAAGCAGAAGTAGATGAGTACGGATGGGAAGAAGTAGTTCCGAAGTATGACGATATTTTTGTTAGTGGGGAATTGAGAGAGTCTATTAACAGTAAACGAGTATATAGCATTGTTGTTTCAGATTGTAATAAGGAAGAATTTGATAAATATGTTACGCTTGTCAAAGAATCAGGTTTTAATAAAGTAATTGCTTCCACAGATGATGGGGTTGATGAATCACATCAACTTGAGGCAGCAAAATACAGAGTATCATTATCGTTTTCCTATATCAAAAATACAGGCAAAAATGAAGCTAGTATATCGTTTACAAAGATAGAAAATGACTAAAAATCTCTGCCCACTTTTATAAAAATTTTTGGCCAGTTGCCCACTTTTTGTGGGTTCTGGTCATTTTTTATTCAAATTTTTGAAGTGGATTTTGGAGAATTTTGGTCAAATGGCCAAAAAAAGTGGGTTTCTGCCCACTTTTGAAAATGCTTTTGGCCAGCGAAAAACCTAGGTTTTATGCGGGTTTGCGGGGTGTTGTGGCCAAAAACCCACTTTTTTCTCTTATTAATTGTGAAAAAAAATATATATTTTTATAATAAATAGAGAAAATTTTTGGGCTTTTGGCCAGATGGTGAAAATGGGGCGGTTAAAGCCCCTAACACAAGGTCTGCGCTAGGGGCTCGGGGGAAATTTAAAAATTTACCATTATAAAGATGTGAATCAAGTTTTGAATAGAAATAAATTTACTGATTTATCTTATCAGTTTTATCATTTGTGGTTATTTGATCAGGTTGTGCTTTTTTATTTTTGCTAATAGCGGTTTTTATTTTTGTCGTATATAAAACATTTAGCTTTTGTTTTGTAGTTGCTGCAATTTTTGTAATCTTTGGTGTACTATTACCAGCAACAAAACTCCCGACAGTTAAAATAACGACTTCCTTTTTTAATTGAATGGGAATATTATCTATTCTACCATTACCTACATTTTTAAGATACTTAGTTATACAAGCACATGATTTTCCTTTAGGGATATTTATTAATCCGCGTATAGTTGGTAAAATATGTTTTTTCATCTGAATTACCTCCTTTCTTTTAATTTATGTATTAATTATACGAAAGCATTTACGAATAATATATAGTAATTGCGAGATAATAATTGAATTATCGGATAATATTTGCACAATTCGCGATAGATGCATTCTGTATTATGACATAAAAATTGTTATATGAACAACAGGAGGTAATTATTATGGTGAATGTGACATTTTGGACATGTGTAAAGATTGGTTTTGGAATTACATTGGGCTATCAATTAGCAAAAGAATTATTAATGTTTATATCGAAGAAAATTGATGAAATGAGTAAGCGATATGCACTAAAAGCATTAAAGCTAATGAATGAAGATAACCCATATGTAAAAAAATACACAGCATTTCTAATTAGTAACGGAATAATCACCGAGAAAAAACAACCGATAGGTTTTCAAGTAACAAATAAAAAAGAATAAGAAAATAATAAAGAGGGTCTTTTACTAAGACTCTTTTTTTTTTCGCAAAATCTACAGCTGCTTTAATGACAGAAAAACTATATTTTAAGGAGGTTTTTATTATGAAAGTAAAAGAAACAATTAAAAACAAATACGAGGAATGTAAAGAAAAGATTTCTAACATGGATGACTTTACTAAAGGTGTTAATTTGGGAGCTATGATTGGTATAGGTGGAATATTATTAAACCAATACTTAAATATCAAAGTTGCAAACAAAGTTACAAAAGAATCCTTTGTAAACGGTTATATGCTCGGAATCGGAGATGTATTAAACAATAATGTTGACGTGATAAAATTAAATATAACAAGAAATTAAATATAACAAAAAATTAAATCTGTCAATAAAGGCTCAGTGTAGAAATACATTGGGTCTTTATTTTTAGCGGCAAATACAAATTATCTTCATTTTTCTTCTCGCGTCATTTACATACCCTTTTATAGAGAGAAAGGATAGAAACGCTATTTTTTTTTATCGGCGTGCATTTCCTTTTTCATTTTGAAAGGAGGGTATTATTAGCGATGTTAGAAAACAAATTCAAGACAAAGCTGGTAAATGAATTGGAACACCGATTTCCGGGATGCATTGTATTACATATGGACCCAACGGAAATACAGGGAATTCCGGACCTTCTTATTTTATATAAAAATAAATGGGCAGCACTTGAGGGAAAGAAAAATGCTACGGCGAGTCATCGACCAAATCAAGGGTATTATGTGGAGAAGATGAACCGTATGTCATATGCCGCTTTCATTTATCCAGAAAATAAGGAGGACGTGTTAAATGATCTTCAATCAACATTCGAGTCTTGAAGGACTCCACGCCCCATTCTCAGCAAGTCAATACCATTGGCTACGGTACGACGATGAAAAAGCGATTGAAATATATCGAAATAAAAAAGCATCTGAGATGGGCACTAAACTTCATGCATGGGCAAAAGAAACAATTGATCTTGGAATTAAACAACCTCGTTCAAAGAAAACGATTTATTCATATGTTAATGATGCAATCGGATATCAGATGAACACAGAGGTTGTTTTATTTTATTCAGAAAGATTTTTTGGAACTGCCGATGCTATAAGTTTCAAAAACGGATTATTAAGAATTCATGATTTAAAGACTGGACGTATCCCAGCACATATGGATCAGCTATTAATTTATGCTGCTCTTTTTTGTTTGGAATACAAAGTGAAACCAGGGGAGATCAAGTACGAGCTTCGAATTTATCAGAATGATAATGTGGAAGTATTTTGTCCGACAGTAGAAGATGTGGCACCTGTTATAGACAAAATCATTCATCTTGATAAATTATTTCAGTCTTTAAATAACGGGGAGGTATAACATGAATACTTTTTCAGATCTTGATTCATTATTGCTTGACGAAAATTTCCTTGCCCATTATGGAACACCGAGGCATTCAGGTCGTTTTCCATGGGGATCAGGAGAGAATCCATATCAGCATGGACAGGATTTTCTTAGTCGAGTAGAAGCTCTTAAGAAAACTGGGTGGGAAGAAACACCCGAAAATATTAAAAATGAATTTGGACTTACCACAGGACAGTATCGTACTGAAAAGTCTTTGGCTAAAGATGAACGGCGTATGTTGATTGTCGAACATGTTAAATCATTAAGATCTGATGGATTAAACAATTCTGAGATTGGACGAAAACTAGGTATTAATGAGTCTACTGTACGATCACTGCTTAATGCCAGTTCAGAAAGCAAAATGAAACAGGCTCGTAATACTGCTAACTATCTTAAGAAGCAGGTTGACAGTAAAGAAATGGTCGATGTCGGTACCGGAGTAGAACGTGAGCTTGGAATATCAAAAGAAAAACTCGAACAGGCTTTAACCATTCTTACACGGGAAGGGTATAACGTATACGGCGGACGTTTCTCTCAGGCTACTAATACTTCTCAGAAAACGACTCAGAGGGTACTTTGTAAACCGGGAATCGAACATCAGGAGATTTATGATCTGGACAGAGTAAAAACTATTAATGATTACATATCTCGTGATGGTGGCGATACATTTGAACGAAAGTTCACATACCCATCAAGCTTGGATTCAAAGCGGTTAGCAATTTGTTATGCTGAAGATGGCGGGTTAGAGAAAGACGGACTTGTTGAAATCAGAAGAGGGTGCCCTGATTTATCATTAGGAGAATCCAGATATTCACAGGTTCGAATCATGGTAGACGGGAAGAAATACATCAAGGGAATGGCAGTTTATTCTGATGATCTACCAGATGGTATAGATGTACGATTTAATACCAATAAAACAAAAGATAAGTCTAAACTCGAAGTTTTAAAAGACATCAAAGACGATCCGGACAATCCATTTGGATCACTTATAAAAGACGCGGATCAGGGCGGACAGTATTGGTATGACAGTAAAACCGGCGAACGGATTTCTGGAGCATCCGATAACCCTAATAAGAAACTCGGTCTCATAAATAAGAGAGCTGATGAGGGTGATTGGGATGACTGGAAAGATGCGTTACCGTCACAGTTTCTTGGTAAACAGACAAAGACATTAGCAGAAAAGCAGCTTAATTTGGCGAAAGCAAATAAGATGGATGAGTATGCTGAGATATGTTCACTGACTAACCCAACTGTTAAGAAATATTATCTTGAGAAGTTTGCGGATGGTTGTGACGCGGCAGCTGTCAATTTACAGGCAGCAGCATTACCGCATCAGAAGTATCATGTCATTATACCAATCCCATCGCTCAAAGATAATGAGATATATGCACCAAAGTATTCGTCCGGAACAAAAGTGGCACTTATTCGTTACCCTCACGGAGGAACGTTTGAGATACCTATTTGTACAGTTAACAATCGTAATAAAGATGCAATTAAAACAATTGGGCCATTGGCACAGGATGCTGTTGGTATTAATGCGACGGTAGCCGCTCGATTATCTGGTGCAGACTTCGATGGGGATACTGCTATGGTTATACCTACCAGTAGCAAGGTGAGGATCACATCTACACCAGAACTTGATGGACTTAAAGGATTTGATCCAAAACTCGAATATGGCGGAGAAGTAAAGATTGATAGTAATGGCGAAAAACATTATTATCGGGATGGTCATGAATATAAGGTTATGAAAAATACCCAGACAGAAATGGGTAAAATATCTAATCTTATCACAGATATGACATTAGCTGGCGCGGATGAAAAAGAACTGGCCAGAGCTGTTAGACATTCTATGGTTGTAATTGATGCTGAAAAACACAAACTCGACTATAAAGCGAGTGAAAAAGACAATAACATTGCACAGCTTAGAAAAGATTACCAGGCGAAGTATGATGAAAATGGCAATCTTGTTAGATCTGGTGGAGCATCCACAATACTTTCAAGAGCTAAAGGAGAGACAAGTGTCCCAGCGACACAAGGAACGCCAAAGATCAATCTGAAAGATAAGTCGTGGTATGACCCATCCAGACCAGAGGGATCATTGATTTATAAGACAGCTGATGATTTGTATTACCCTAATCGGACCATAGATAAAAAGACTGGTACAGTGACAATCAAAACCGCTGATGGAGATACAATTAAGTATAATACCACTGATAAGGCATCCATTGATCGGTACACCCCTGTTAAGCGTAAAGACAATACCACTGGTGAGGTATACTATACAGATCGTACTGGTAAGATCCGATACGAGATGAAAATGCGAACCAAAAAGAGTACAAAGATGGCAGAGACTGATGATGCTTATACATTAGTATCTGAAGCACGTCATCCTATGGAGCTATTATATGCCCAGTATGCCAATGACATGAAGGGGCTGGCCAATAAAGCTAGAATAGAGATGTCTTATACAGGTAAGATAGCAACCAGTAAAGAGGCAAAGAGCAAGTATAAAGATGAGATAGACTCACTGGATGCAAAACTCAACGATGCCCTTAAGAACACGGTCAAAGAACGTACTGCACAGCGGATGGCGAATGTAGAGATAAACGAGAAAAAGCAAAGTAATCCTGATATGAAAACGAGTGATCTTAAAAAGATTAGTCAACAGGCGCTTACTAAGTATCGGCAGCAGGTTGGATCTGTGGCACGAAGAGACAGAGCTATAGAAATTACTGACCGTGAATGGGAAGCAATTCAGTCAGGGGCTATCAGTGAAAATAAATTAAAGCAGATACTTAACAATGCAAATCCGGATGTGCTTCGCGAAAGATCAATGCCAAAAGAAAAGCGTGGCATTTCACAAGTTCAGATTAATCGTATCAAAGCTTATGCAGCATCCGATTACACATTGCAAGAGATCGCTGACAAAATGAATCTTTCTGTTTCAGCAGTTTCAAAGTATTTAAAAGGAGGAAATTAAATGAGCAATAGTAATAATGCCATCGATCGTTTAGTTGCAATTACAACTTTCGACAATCCTTTTAATCCTTTTACACAGTTTACAGAATGGTTATTGTTTGACAAAGAAAAAGGTTACAACACTTGCGAATACTTAGCAAGAATTGCAAAAGTTGAAGATAATTTGTCACAGCAAGAATATAATCGTGCAGTTGAACAGGCAATCGATAGCATAATTAAAACCGATCCATTCAATATTTACAAAAAAATAACAAATAACAGCGTAGCGGCTTAACCGTATCACTGGTAGACGATGAATACATAGGGAGGGGGTCTTAAAAATCACACCCCCTACCGTCATCGCCGCCCTCCTCAAAAATTCCCCGGAGGTAAAAATGGGAGAAAGTCGATGAATGATATTTACATAGACTCATTAATGCTTTTCGTAATCCACCCCTTACAAGCGTTTATTTCCAATCCTTTCACATTAATGAGTCTTTACAAATGTTATTCATTGCTTGATTGTTAGATGATATTTACAAGGACTTATGATGATTCTTTAAATTTGATATGTGAAACCCTCCGCACATATATTCTGGTGATGCCACGTCCAGAAAATGCCTCCTTTCGAAAAATCCTGAGCATATTTCAGGTGCATCATAAGTCTTTATAAATGTTATCTAAATGGTTGAAAAGATAATAGAAGGAGGTTAAAAGTATGCCGAAAGCTAAAAACACTACTGCTAAACTCAGACCGGCGTTGACACCTGAAGCAAGAGAGAAACAGTTGATTGCCTTGGCTAACGAGGCAGCAGAAAAACAGTTACGAGAGGGAACGGCATCGTCACAAATAATTACATATTTTCTTAAAGCTGGCTCCACAAAAGATCAACTTGAACTGGAAAAGCTTCGAGAAGAAAACAGATTACTTAAGGCTAAAACTGAAGCTTTACAGAGCCAAAAGAGAATGGAAGAAACATACGCAGAGGCATTAGCAGCAATGCGAAAATATTCTGGTCAAGGCGGTGATGTCGATGAATATTAGACGATATTCAGAACTGATGCGAATACCGACTTTTGAAGAACGATTTGAATATCTACGATTGGACGGACAGGTTGGTGCAGATACATTTGGTTCGGATCGATACCTCAACCAGATATTTTATAAATCACCGGAATGGAAAAAAATCAGAGACGAAATAATCATAAGGGATCAATGTTGCGATTTGGCTATGCCGGGTTATGATATTCATGGACCGGTATTAATTCATCATCTAAATCCAATCACCAAAGCAGATATTTTATCCAGAACGGATTTATTACTCAATCCAGAATATCTTGTTTGCACAATTCAAAGTACACATAATGCCATACATTATGGCGATGTGAATCTGCTAATTACTAACCCAATAGAAAGAAAACCAAACGACACATGTCCTTGGAAACATTAAGGAGATCGATATGACCAATAGTATTTTAGATTTCGTAAAGGAATTCAATGGTGTTTTGGATGAAGATAAGGATTTCGACAACGATATCATTGCCGACATTAACACGGCATTTATGATCTTATGGGAGTTGGGCGTTGGTCCTAAAACACCATTTAACATTAAAGATTCGACTGCGACGTGGGAAGATTTTATCAATAACAATATATATATTGATTGGGCGAAAACATATGTCGGGCTCAAAGTTCGTATGATGTTTGATCCACCATCAAGTTCAACTCACGCAGACGCTATAAATCGGAATATAGCAGAAATGGAATGGCGACTACAAGTGGCTTCAGAACACAAACAAAAAGAGGAGGGATGACGTTATGTGGAGTTATATGGGAACCCCGTATTCAGAAGATTTTCTTTCTCATCATGGAATACTCGGAATGAAATGGGGAGTACGGCGTTATCAAAATGCCGATGGAACATTGACAGCTAAAGGTCGAAAAAGAGCAGCGAAGTTAAAAAAAGAATATGACACCCTTACGCATAAACCGAAGACCGAAGATGAATCTGTCGAAACAAAAAAACAGAAAGTATTAGAAAGCAGATCAGCAAAAGAGTTATATAAAAATGCTGATCTTTTTTCATATAACGAATTACAGAATGCTTACAATCGATTAAGTCTCGAACGAAATATTAAGCAGTTAATCCCCAAAGATGTTTCGACTGGTAAAAAGATCGTAAATGCATATATCAGTGCCGGACGTAAAGTGAACGATGTTATGGATGTAAGTACAAAGGGATATAACCATATCGCTAAAGCTTATAATGCGTTTAAGAAGAAAGATAGTGCAAGAGCACCGATCATCGGTGAAGGTGGAGATAAAAAAGATAAGAAGAAGGGTAATTAGGTGATCGCGTATGGGATTATCTAATACTGCTGTGCCTAAATATTATGGTATGTTTCGAGATGCCGTAATTAGAGGAGATATAGCAATCAACACCGAGATCGAAATGGAAATGAACCGCATTGACGCATTAATTGCTAATCCTGGTATATGGTACGATGATCAAGCCATGCAAGGATTTGTCAATTATTGTGAAGATGAGCTGACATTGACCAACGGAGAAGATCTGCATTTACTTGATACTTTCAAGCTATGGGCAGAACAAATATTTTGTTGGTATTATTATGTCGAACGTAGTGTATATGTTCCCGGTCCAGATAATCATGGTGGACATTACGTTACAAAGAAAATCAAGAAACGTCTTATTAATAAACAATATCTTATAGTTGCTCGAGGAGCAGCTAAATCTATGTATGCCTCATGCATACAAAACTACTTTCTCAATGTAGATACATCCACAACACATCAAATAACAACCGCGCCAACAATGCGACAAGCGGATGAAGTTATGTCACCAATAAGAACCGCAATCGCTCGTTCAAGAGGACCGCTGTACAAATTCTTAACTGAAGGAAGCGTGCATAGTACTGTTGGAAAAACAGGGAATCATACCTATCTGGCGAGCACTAAAAAAGGAATACAGAATTTCCTTACTGGTTCTTTATTGGAAGTCGTTCCTATGACAATTGATAAACTACAGGGTCAGAGAATTAAAGTTGCAACCATTGACGAATGGCTATCCGGTGATGTTCGAGAAGATGTCGTTGGCGCGATAGAACAATCGTCAGCAAAAGAGCAGGGAACTGCTCAGAATAATGATTATCTGATTTTAGCAATCAGTTCAGAAGGTACCGTACGAAACGGTAGTGGAGACACAATCAAAATGGAATTGATGAAAATTTTAAAAGGTGAATATTCATCGATTCATACCTCTATATGGTGGTATAAGCTTGATTCAATTGACGAAGTAAGCAATCCGGAGATGTGGATAAAGGCAAACCCAAATCTTGGAAAAACAGTCACATATGATACCTATCAGGACGATGTCGAACGTGCTGAGAAAAACCCCGCTGTTCGAAATGATATTTTGGCGAAGCGATTCGGTATTCCAATGGAAGGCTATACCTATTATTTCACTTATGAAGAAACATTACCTCATAAGAAAAAAAGAGATTATTGGGGTATGCCGTGTTCGCTCGGAGGAGATCTGTCACAGGGTGATGACTTCTGTGCATTCACATTTATGTTTCCAATTGGTGACGGGTCTTTTGGAATAAAGACTCGAAACTATATTACAGAACAAACTCTTATGAAATTGCCTATGGCGATGAGAGTTAAGTATGAATCTTTTATGAATGAAGGTTCACTGATTGTAATGCCGGGAACTGTATTAGATATGATGCAGGTTTATGATGATTTGGATGAGTACATAAATCAACGAGAGTACGACGTAGTAAGTTTCGGATATGACCCATATAATGCTCGGGAATTTGTTGAGCGTTGGACAAGAGAAAATAGTCCATTCGGAGTAGAAAAAGTAATACAGGGAGCTAAGACAGAATCGGTTCCATTAGGTGAGTTAAAGAAACTGGCTGAGGAACGTATGCTTTTGTTTGATGAGGAACTTATGACGTTTGCCATGGGCAACTGTATCACGATGGAAGATACAAACGGTAATAGAAAACTATTAAAGAAACGATATGAGCAGAAGATAGATGCAGTAGCAGCAATGCTCGACGCATATGTCGCATATAAGCTTAATCGTGAAGCCTTTGACTAGGAGGTAATAAATGGGAGTAACAGACAGATTTCAACGGGCATGGAATGCATTTAGAAATAAGGAACCAACATATCCATACAGTTATGGAAGTGGATATGGACGAAGACCCGACCGATTGATTCTTACTGGCAATAATGATCGTTCCATTATCAATTCCATATTTAACCGAATCGCTGTTGATGCGTCAAGTGTTGGAATTAAACACTGTAAGAATGACAAAAACGGCCGGTATGAAGAAGATGTGGATTCAGGGCTAAACAATTGCTTGAATTTAGAAGCAAACATTGATCAGACAGGCCGTGCATTCTTACAGGATTTGGTTATGTCAATGCTAGACGAAGGATGCGTCGGGGCAATACCTATCGACACCGACGAAGATCCTTTGACAACCGATTCTTACAGCATCGGATCAATGAGAACATGCAAGATACTTGAATGGTATCCTCGCCATGTAAAAGTTAGGGTATACAACGATCAAACCGGTAAACGTGAAGAGGTGGTCGTGCCTAAAAGAATTGTTGCAATTATAGAAAATCCACTTTATACGATTGTGAATGAGCCTAACTCACAGGTGCAGCGGCTGGCAAAGAAATTGAGATTACTGGATGTGACAGATGAAAAAACGGCGTCTGGAAAACTTGACATAATTGTTCAGTTACCGTATCAGGCGAGATCATTGTTAAAGAAAGAGCAGGCAGAGACCAGACGTAAAGACATCGAAGACCAGCTCGTAGGCAGTAAATATGGTGTTGCATACATTGATGCAACTGAAAAAATCATTCAGCTTAATCGTCCTGTTGAAAACAATCTTATGAATCAGGTAGAGTATCTGACTAATCAGGTATTTGCCCAGATAGGCATTACACAGAGTATCTTAGATGGTACTGCTGATGAAAAGACAATGCTGAACTATATGAATCGGACAATCGAACCGATAGTTTCAGCCATTGTTGATGAATTTAAAAGAAAATTCTTAACAAAGACTGCTCGCACACAAGGGCAGACAATTCAGATGTTCAAAGATCCATTCAGACTGGTTCCAGTCAATAATATCGCAGATATCGCGGATAAATTCACAAGAAATGAAATTATGACATCAAATGAAATGAGACAGGTTATTGGTATGAAGCCATCAAAAGATCCAAAGGCTGATGAACTGAGAAATAGCAATATCAGTCAGGCCAAAGAAGGAGATGTACCAGTACCAAATATCCAAAATCAATCCCAAGAAGGAGGAAACAATCAAAATGAGTAAGAAATGGGATTTCAGTGGTTATGCCACTAGAAACGACTTACTTTGTGCTGACGGAAGAACGATTAGACATGGCGCATTTAAGGACTGTGATGGAAAAACAGTTCCATTGGTGTGGATGCATGATCATACAAAAGTCGAATCAGTTCTTGGACACGCATTACTCGAAAATCGTGAAGATGGAGTATATGCGTATGGATCATTTAATGATACCGAAGAAGGTCAGGCTGCAAAGAAGCGGGTTATGCATGGTGATGTAGCTTGCTTATCAATATGGGCAAACCATCTTAAGCAGATTGGCGGCGATGTACTTCATGGTGACATCAAGGAAGTCAGTCTTGTACTCGCTGGAGCCAATCCAGGGGCAAGCATTGACTTTGTTATGGCTCATGGTGACGAAGAAGCGGATGAGCTTCAGGCTTTCTATGATGAAAACATCATGATCATTCAGCATGCAGACGACTCTAAAGAGGAATCGAAAGATAACCCCGAAAAGAAAACAGAACCTGAAAATAATGAACCAAAGAAAGATGGGGCTGAAAGAGGAACGACCATCGAAGAAGTCATTAACACCATGAATGACGAGCAGAAGAAAGTTTTATTCGGATTACTTGGAGAGTCAATAGGTGACGTCGAAGAATCCGATGATAATGATAATAAAGAAGGAGATAATGAAATGAAACACAACTTATTTGATCAGAATAACGTTCAGGATGATCAGAACGAAGCAGTTCTGTCTCACGATGATATGAAGACAATCATTGGTGATCTTAAAAAATACGGATCATTAAAAGACAGCTTCATGGCACATGCCGATGAATATGGCGTACAGAACCTTGAATTCTTATTCCCAGAGGCAAAAGCTGATTCCCCAGTTCCAACGTTCATCAGCAGAAACATGGATTGGGTACAGCAGGTGATGTCATCTGTACATCACGTTCCATTTAGCAGAATCAAGTCAATGTTCGCTGACATCACAGAGGACGAAGCAAGAGCTAAGGGTTATATCAAAGGAAAGCTTAAGAAAGAAGAAGTATTCGGTTTACTTAAGAGACGTACCGATCCAACAACAATCTATAAGAAACAGAAGATGGATCGTGATGACATTGTTGATATCACAGATTTTAACGTTGTTGCTTGGCTCAAGGCTGAGATGCGTATGATGCTTGATGAGGAAATCGCGAGATCAATTCTCTTTGGTGACGGTAGACTTGCATCCAGTGATGACAAGGTTGATGAGAATCGTATTCGTCCAGTTCTGAATGATCATGATTTATTTACAATTAGATGGGCAGTTGCCACAGGTGCATCTGAGGATGAAAAGGCAAAGAATTTCATTCGTGCAGCTGTTAAATCAAGAAAGAATTATAAGGGATCAGGAAATCCAGTTCTGTATACTACAGAAGATATGCTTACCGATTGTCTGCTCCTTGAAGATACTATCGGTCATAAGTTATATAAGACCGAAGCCGAACTTGCAACAGCACTTCGAGTAAGCAAAATCGTTACAGTTCCAGTTATGGATGGTCTTAAAGATAAGGACGATAAGGATGTGTATGGTGTGATCGTAAACCTTGCTGATTATAAGGTCGGCGCTGATAAGGGCGGATCAATCAACATGTTTGACGACTTCGACATCGACTACAATCAGGAGAAGTATCTGATTGAGACTCGTTGCTCAGGTGCACTTGATAAGCCATTCTCAGCAATTGTGCTTAGATCCGGCAGCGAAACCAAGAGCGAGGAACCTGGTCTTGCTGAAGCAAAGAAAGCAATTGCCTAGTTTATCAGAAGGGAGATAAATAAACATGGATAAGATTTTCAATGATGCAAAAGACAAAAACGTAAGTGCTACATATGTATACGGAAAATCCGGCGATACAAAAGCATATGCAGATGCTGCTTGCAAAACTCAGCTTAAGACAAGTGAGTTAAAAGAGATGTTCTTAAAGAGAGCAATCATTTCTATTGGTGATGCGCTGTATGTGCCGGTATCTTTCAGTATAACAAGCAATGCTGGTAGCGTATCATACGCTAAACCAAATGGCACGACAGCGACTAGCGCTGATTTGGGAACATTGACAGCAGCTAAGGACTGATCATAAGGAGATAATTCAAAATGGCAAAATGGAGCGGACTTATTGGGTTTGCAGAAAATGTGGAAATAGAGCCTGGGTTAAGTGAGGAACGAATAATCACTCATAAATACCGAGGCGATTTTTTTACCCAGAGATGGAATCACAACGGAAGCAATAATGTTAATACTAATACCACATTATCAAATGTGATTAGTATAGTAGCCAACCCCTATGCCTCGAAGAATTGTCAGAAGATTGTATACGCGGAGTATAAGGGAGTTAAGTGGAAAGTTACAACTATCGATCCATCTAGCTTCCCTAGAATCGCGTTAACACTAGGGGGTGTGTATACAGATGTCGAGCAGACTTAAACTGCAAAGTAAATTAGAGGAATTTATAGGGAATAAAAATGTGTATTATCAGCCCCCTGATAATAAACAGATGTCTTATCCGGCGATAAGATATCAGATAAAAAAAAGAGACGTGAAGCGTGCAAATGACCATGCTTACATCTCAAGAACATGCTATGAAGTAATCGTGATTTCAAAAAGACCAGATAATGATGCAATCAATAAACTTTTAGAAACCCCATTCTGTGTCCACGATAGACATTATGTAGCTGATAACTTGAATCACGATGTATTCACACTATATTTTTAAAAAAGGAGAATAAACCTATGTTAATGAAATGGGATCAGATCGGTGAACGTTTATACGAAACCGGTACCAAAAAAGGTGTCTGCTATAAGCAGGAGTCTGATGGATCATACCCAAAGGGTGAAGCATGGAATGGCCTTACCGGTGTTACAGAAAGTCCATCAGGAGCTGAAGTTACTGCATTATATGCAAATGATGCTAAGTATGTAAACCTGATGTCCTCTGAAGATTTCGGAGCTACAATTACTGCTTACACATATCCAGATTCATTCAGTGAGTGTAATGGTCAGAAAGAGATCGCGCCAGGAGTATTTGCAGGACAGCAGAAGAGAGCAGCATTTGGTATGTCCTACCAGACGGCAATCGGAAATGATGTCGATCAGGATGATTATGGCTATAAGTTACATATGATTTATGGAGCTCTTGCAAGCCCGTCTGAAAAGGCATATAAGTCAAAGAACAACAGTCCAGAAGGTATTGAATTCTCATGGACTATTTCCACAACTCCAGTAGATGTTCCCGGTGGAAACCCGACAGCTCACTTGGAACTCGATAGTACCAAGGTAGATGCAAAGAAACTTGCCGACCTGGAAAAGGTTCTTTACGGAACAGATCCAGAGCTGTTATCAACGCAGCCTGATGATTGGACAACCAATTACAAAGATTACTTGACAAAAGAAGGCAATAAGTATGTTGCAGTATCTGGTGTGTCAGCTCCAGATTGGGCTGAGAAGAAGTATTACACACCTGGAACAGATGGTAGACTTCCGTTACCAGACGAGATTGCTGAAATTATGAAAACAGCGTAAAAACAAATAATAAAACATAATCCACATAATCAATTATAGACCCCGTGTTTAATCTACGGGGTCTTTTCTTTTTAAGGAGGTATAACACTATGTATTGTAAAGAACTTACATATGACGATTACGACGGAGTAACAAGAACTGAAAAACTTTGGTTCCATTTATCTAAGCCAGAGTTACTTGAATTAGAATACACAACTGGTAAGAAATTTTCAGAGATGCTTGACGACATCGTTAAAGCAAAGAATGTGTCAGAGATTATCAAGACATTTAAGACAATCATTCTCACGGCGTACGGTGAAAAGGTTGATGGCCGACGATTCACAAAGACAGATGCAGAAGGACATCCTTTGTCACGAGCATTTTCTGAAACAGCAGCTTACGAAGTTTTATATATGTTGCTTTCATCTGACGACGAAGAAGCGGCAAAGTTTATCAATGGCATTGTACCAGCAGATCTTAGAGAAGCGGCTGAGAATGCAGCTTCTAATGCCGACACAGCAGTACTTGCTACTGCGTAATTCAAAATGGAGTACTGAAGAATGATTGAAATAACAATCCCACCGAGGGAATTTTATAGCGACCAAACAAACGAATTTTATGAGTTTAAAGGTGCAACTTTAACGATGGAGCATTCTTTGGTGTCTCTTCAGAAGTGGGAGGCAAGGTGGAATAAACCTTTCCTCTCCACAAAATTAAGTTATGAAGAATCCATCGATTATTTCAAATGCATGACATTAAACAAGAATGTTGATCCATATGCATATAAAAGCATGACCGAACAAAACATTAAGGCACTCAACGATTATATATATCGAAAAATGACGGCAACCGTGTTCACAAACAAACAAAAAAGCAGACTGAACGATCAGTTTATCACTGCCGAGGATATATATAGTTGGATGTTTGAACTTCAAATGCCTTTAGAATGTGAGAAATGGCATTTGAACAGATTAATTGATCAGATCGAAGTCTGTATGCTTGATCGACAGCCAAAGAAAATGATGAGTAAAAAAGATACTACAGCGATGTACGCCAGAATTAATGCTGAACGTAGAAAGAAATTTAACACGAAAGGATGATTAAATGGGAAGAACAATAAATAAAGAGACGATAGCTTTGATAAAAAAATTTGAAGGTTGTCGATTGACTTCCTATCAGGATTCGGTTGGTGTTTGGACAATTGGGTACGGGCATACGGCCGGCGTAAAACGTGGAATGAAAATTTCACAGGCACAGGCAGAAAAATATCTGACAGAGGATTTAAAAAAATATTCTGCATATGTCGACCGGTATGTGACAACATTTACACCAAATGATAATCAGTATGGAGCATTGACATCATTCTGTTATAACTGTGGAGCAGGTAGTTTGAAAACGCTTGTTACTGGAAGAAACGTGGAAACCATTTCAGAAAAAATCTTACTTTATAATAAAGCCGGTGGAAAAGTATTAAACGGACTTACAAAAAGACGTGCAGCAGAACAGAAATTATTTAACAAATCGATTTCAAAAAGCAAAGAAAAAAAATCTACCAAATACTCACATACGCGATTCGTAAAAGATGTGCAGAAAGCCATAGGTGCAAAGGTTGACGGTATTGCTGGAAATGAAACATTAAGTAAGACTGTTACAGTAAGCAAGACGAAAAACAATAAACATGCTGTTGTAAAGCCTATTCAAAAGTATTTAAACAGCATCGGCTATAATTGCGGGGTAGTTGATGGTATTGCCGGGACGAAGTTTGATAACAGCGTCAAAGCATTTCAGAAAGCTAATGGTTGTATAGCTGACGGAGAAATAACAACAAAGAATAGAACATGGAAAAAATTGCTTAAAATAGCTTGAAATTTTTAAGGACGGTATGGTGTCACAGCTGACCGTCTTTTTTTATGTAAAAAAGATATAAACGAAATGAGGGATTGATATGATTAGTTTTATACAAAAAGGAGACTTTTCAAATCTCACTAATTTCCTTGAACGAGCTAAGGAAGTAATACATCTTGGTGATCTCAATAAATATGGTCGTGCCGGCGTTGAAGCATTAGCTGCCGCAACTCCAAAAGATACAGGAAAAACAGCGAGTTCTTGGTATTACAAAATCGAGAATAAAGACGGATCAGCGTCAATTTCATTTCATAATTCAAACATTCAAAATGATGTGCCAATAGCGATCATTCTTCAGTATGGGCATGGAACAGGAACCGGTGGCTGGGTAGAAGGCAGAGATTATATCAATCCTTCTATTCAGCCTATTTTTGACGAAATCGCAGATTCTGCGTGGAAGGAGATCACTAAGAGATGAGTGCGACTATTGATGAAAAAGTTGTCGAGATGAGGTTTGACAATCGTAATTTTGAGAAAAACGTCAAAACTACTATGTCATCACTCGACCGATTAAAACAGAAACTCAAACTCGATGGTGCAACAAAAGGAATTCAGGATGTATCTCGAGCTGCAAACAACATATCTCTCGATCATATTGCATCCGGCGTGGAACAGTTGCAAAAAAGATTTTCCACATTTGGAATTGTGGGAATGAGGGTTGTTGAGAATGTTACAGATTCAGTAATCTCTCTTTTCAAGAAAACAAACAGCTACATTGCCAGCACCATAAAATCTGGCGGTATTTCCAGAGCAATGAATTTGGAAAATGCAAACTTTCAGTTAATGGGTTTGCTTAAGAATGAAAAAGATGTTGCCGCAGTAATGGAAGATGTTAGTTATGGTGTAGACGGAACTGCATATGGTTTGGATGCAGCGGCAAAAGTAGCATCACAGTTGGCAGCATCAGGTATGCGAGCTGGTGATTCCATGAAGAGTGCACTTCGAGGTATCTCGGGTGTTGCGGCCATGACCAATAGCTCATATGAAGATATCGGTCGTATTTATACACAGATAGCTGGTCAGGGAAGAATGATGGGTGACCAGTTACTTCAGTTGTCAGGCAGAGGTATGAACGCAGCCGCAACATTGGCTGAGTACCTTACAAAAGTTGGAAACGGAGCCAAAGTTACCGAAGCAGATGTTCGTGATATGGTGTCGAAGGGAAAAATCGATTTCGATACTTTTGCGACAGCTATGGATGAAACATTTGGTGAACATGCAAAGAAAGCAAATGAAACATTCAACGGCGCAATGTCAAACGTAAAGTCAGCCCTTTCAAGAATAGGTGCAGAGTTTATTAGCCCGTTAATTAAACAGAATGGTCCGCTTGTAGAATTGTTCAATGCATTGCGAATCAAGATCAATGATGTTAAGGCAAATATTGGGCCATTTGCGCAGGTATTTACTACTGGTGTAACAAGAGCGGCTAATGCGTTAACAAAATTCATTAATGGTATAGATGTAAGTAAAATATTCGAAAAGTTTAGTGGCTTGAATTCAAAATGGGATAATCTCATTTCCAGGATCACATCGGCTGGGGTTACTGAAGAGGATTTCAACAACAAACTTATAGAAGTTGCTAAAAGTCATGGCATTGCTGTCGATGATCTGATTAGTAAATACGGCACGATTGGTAAAGTATTTGCGGCAGGTAAATTATCGGGCAGTATTATAATAGAAACAATAAAGAAGTTAGCCGGCACTGAAACAGAAGCATCTAAAGCGACAGATGATATAACTGATAAAGTAGAGTATTTCAATGATGTAGTAGGAAGAGTCATCAGAGGTGATTTTGGAAATAATGACAACGAAAAACGAATGAAGGCTTTAACAGAAGCCGGATATGACTTTGCAACCGTGCAGGGTCTGGTGAATAAAGTATGGGAAAGAAACGGACATAATTGGTCAAATACTACATTAAGTGCTGAAGAACTAACAGAAGCTATTGCAAGTTTATCCGATAGTGAATTGAAGAATGCCGGATATACTGACGAACAGGTAAAGAAACTGAAAGAGCTTGCAAAGGAAGCTGAAAAAACGGGAACACCATTGAGCGAGTTAATCACTCAGTTAGAGAAACCAAGCGGAAAAGAATTGATTCTTGATTCCTTGGGCAATAGCATAAAGGGATGTATAAAGTTTGCGAAAACATTCAAACAGGCATTCTCTGAAATGTTTGACCCTATCAATTCTGATACATTATATAACTTAGCTGAGAGCATTAACAGATTCTCAAAGCATTTAGTTATGAGCGATGATACTGCCGATAAACTGAAACGAACGATCAAAGGTGTTATTGCATTGCTTGATATGGTTACAAATGTTCTCGGTGGTGGTTTAAAATTCGGAATTAAAGTTATATCGACACTTCTGAAATATTTCAACATTGATCTGTTATCTGTTACTGCTAAATTGGGAGATTTCCTTGTAGATTTGAGAGACGCTACCGATTTCAGTAATTTGTTTGGAAAAGCGATGGATAAGCTTGGTCCTCATCTCCAGAAAGCGGCAGATGCCGTGAATGAGTGGATTGACGGGTTAAAAGCAGCTGATAACATACCGGAATATATGCTTAAGGGACTTATTAACGGCATAAAGAATGGCGCAACGACCGCTGTTCAGTCAATAGTGGAACTTGGCAAGATGCTTCTTGAGGGTATCCGCGACATTCTTGGTATTCATTCACCATCAATAAAATTCTTTGAAATTGGTCAGTTCATTATTCAGGGATTAGTAAACGGAATTCAAAATGGTTTTTCAATTGTAATAAATACTATTAAATCACTTGGTAAGAAATGCATTAGCAGTATAAAAGAAATCAATTTTGGAAAAGTATTTGCGGTTGGTGTAGGTGCAGGAATGCTTGCTATAACCTATAAGATGGCAGATGGATTTAAGACCCTTTCTAAAGCAGTTGAGGCATTTTCAGCACCAGCTAAAGGTGTTGGGAAATTACTTACAAGTTTTGGATCGGTATTTGATTCAATTAGTGCTTCTATAACCAAAAGAACAAAAGCCAAGAATTTTGAGACAGTATCAAAAGGAATTCTTAACATGGCTCTTGCGATTGGTGTGCTAGCGGCATCTCTCGTTGTACTATCCAAAGTTGACGAGGATTCGTTAGAGAGAGCTGTTATAACCATTGGTATAATGGCGGCTACATTAGTTGGCTTATCTCTTGCGTTATCTAAAATGGATAAGTTTGGTGATTTCAGCAAGCCTACGGTTTCGATCCTTGCTATAGGTGCATCATTATTACTGGTATCTGAAGCCATGTCCAAACTTAATGGTATGAATCCGGATCAGATGAAGACGAATTTACTCTGTATAACTGGGATACTTGCCTTATTGACTACTGTAGCATTAGCACTGAGCAATTTTTCTAAAGGACCTGTTGATATTGCTGGTTCAGGAAAGACTATGCTTGCTATGTCAGTAGCATTACTTGTTATGGTAAGAGTTATCAAACAGGTTGATGGACTTGAAGCATCAGGGATTGCGAAAGGGCTAACCGTAATCGGATTACTTGGCACATTCTTCACAGTTATGGTTAAAGTGTCAGAGCATGCAGGAGCAAATGGTAAAAAAGCCGGATCTATGTTGCTTAAAATGTCGTTTGCTTTGGCAATAATGGTCGGAGTTATTAAACTTGCCGGAAAGCTTGAAGCTGACGAAATCGTAAAAGGTACGATTGTTGTAGGCGTACTTGGTGTATTGTTCAAAGCAATTGTAAAGGTATCACAGTATGCTGGAGAGCATGGCGCAAAAGCCGGAAGCATGATTCTCAAGATTTCAATAGCTTTGATGGCAATGGTCGGGGTTATCAAGCTTATAAGTTACATAAGCGATGATGAGATCAGTCGAGGAATGAGCGTAATAATCAAAATGGAACTGATGTTTGCGGCTCTTATTGCTGTATCAAACTTTGCTGGTGAGAATGCGGCAAAAGCCGGAGCAATGTTGCTCATGATGTCTGGTGCGCTCGTAGTACTTACAGGAGTGCTGTTTGTATTAAGTAAGATTGAACCGGATGGACTTGGTCGGGCTTTAGCGGCGGTATCTGTGTTAGAGTTATTATTTGCAGGATTGATTGCTGTTACAAAGTATGCGAAAGACTGCAAGAATAACCTAGTTGTTATGACCGTTGCAATAGGATTATTAGCTGGGGCTATCGTAGCTTTATCATTCATAAAACCTGAACGGTTGGCGGCGGCTTCACTTGCATTGACGTCAGTCATGGCAACATTCGCATTAATGATAAAAGTAACGCAGGTTTCAAAGAATACAAAACAAATGATACGGACTCTCGGTACTATGATGGGTGTTGTTGCATTATTAGCGGGCATTATTACTGCTATGTCATTCCTTAATGGGAATTCAGCAATCAAATCGTCAGCGGCACTATCTGTCTTATTGCTGGCATTTGCTTCATCTATAGCAATACTTGGCAAAACAGATAGAATTTCCAAAACCGTTACCGATAATCTTTATACGATGACGGGTGTTGTTGGCGTGCTGGCACTCATTCTTAGTGCTATGTCGGCACTTAATCTCGAGGGATCTATCCAATCAGCGACAGCTATCGGTTTACTACTCAACTCTATGGCAACCGCATTTGTTATCCTTGGACAGGCAAAGAAAATTGACAAATCAGTTATGAGTAACATGCTTGTAATGTCAGGAGTTGTTGCAATACTTGGAACAATACTCGGGGTAATGGACGCTTTAAACGTAGAAGGGTCTATTCAGACAGCTATTTCATTAGGAGTACTTCTTAATGCTATGGCGGCAGCAATGATTGTTCTCGGCTTAGCCAAAGGTGCCGATGCAAAAGCAATTGGTTATATGGCTTTGATGGGTCTGGTTGTAGCAGAACTCGCGGCCATACTTGGAGTAATGGACAAATTAGGTGTTGAAGCATCAATACCAACTGCAATTGCATTATCGACATTGCTAATAGCCATGTCTGGAGCATTAGTCATTTTAGGTCTTGTTGGAGCAATGGGTGCGGCAGCATTTATCGGTATTGGGGCATTAGCAACATTAATCGCTGGAATAGGTGGATTAATTGTCGGAATTGGTGCTCTGATGGAAAAGGTGCCTCAGTTAGAGGAGTTCCTCGATAAAGGGATACCAGTTATTGAGAAGATAGGCAATGCGATTGGATCATTCTTTGGCAATATTGTCAGCGGATTCATGACAGGTGTTGCTGATGGTTTACCCGAAATAGGTACAAAACTGTCACAGTTTATGGAGAATGCCTCATCATTCTTCAAAATGGCAAACGACATTGATCCAAAAGCTATGGATGGTGTTAAATCTATGGCAGAAGCATTGCTTGTTCTTACCGCAGCAAACTTACTTGATCAGTTAACATCATGGTTTACTGGTGGAGTGAAATTTGATGAATTTGGAACACAGATGGTGGGATTTGGTGAAGCTATTGCTGAATTCTCTTCGACTGTAAAAGGCAAGGTGGATGGTGATGCAGTTCAAGATGCGGCTAATGCTGGTAAGATGCTTGCTGAGTTGAATAAAGCATTACCAAAAGAAGACGGTTTTATTCAGAAAATAATCGGTGTTCAGCATATGGACACATTTTCTGAGAACATAAAGGCATTCGGTAGCGCTATTGTTGAGTTCTCGAGTACGGTAGCTGGTAACATAGATAAACAGGGGGCAGAAGACGCTTCAAATGCCGGTAAGATGCTTGCTGAGTTGAATAAAGCATTGCCAAAGGAAGGTGGCTTTATTCAGAAAATAACTGGTGTGCCGAACATGGGCACGTTTTCTGAGAACATAAAGGCATTTGGTAGCGCTATTGTTGATTTTTCAAGTACGGTGGCTGGCAACATTAGCGACGAAGGTGTTACTGCTGCAACAAACGCAGGTAAACTGTTAACCGAATTGCAATCATCTATAGAACCAATAGATGGTGTAATACAAAAATTTAAAGGAAAAAAAGATCTTGCTACATTTGGTGACAACATATGTGCATATGGTCAGTCAATGGTAGATTTTTCAAATACTATTAAGGGAAATCTTGATTCGGACAGCATTAATAAAGCGGCAATTTTTGGCAGCAAATTTGGTGATCTAAATAAAAGTATATCAGATAATTCAGATGCCAACTTCTTAAATTTGCAGAATTTAGGGGCGGCGCTTATAGTATTTGGATCTGCAATGGCAGATATGTCTGAGGATGTTGTCAAAGTTGACACCGTTTCCTTAGCAGCTTTCACTGCACAGGTTCAGGGATTGTACGATCTCGTATCTGGAATAGATGATACAGATGTGTCTGGGTTGAGTACTTTCATTGATAACCTCAATAATATCGGATCAGTCAGTCTTGACGGATTTGTAGCCTCATTTACGGATTCCGATGGACGAGTGTCTATGGCGGTAAATGAACTGCTTCAGGGTATTGTTATCAACATAGAAAGTAAAAAACAACAGTTCTTAGAAGCTGGTAAAACATTGATAGAATCACTCCGTAATGGAATCGCTATTAATGCTAATCAGGCAACAACTGCTGTAAGTTCAATTATGCGTACATCACTGTCTTATGTAAGATCATACTACAGTAGTTTTTATTCTGCGGGTAGTTACATTGTTGATGGATTTGCTAATGGTGTCGATGATCACTCATGGAAAGGCATTTCGAAAGTTCGTCAGATGGCAAAGGATGCTGAGACAGCAGCAAGAAAAGAGCTGGAAGTCAAATCCCCATCAAGGAAGTTTACCAAGATTGGTTACTATACTGTAATGGGATTTGTTAATGGAATTGACCGATTTAGCTATTTAGCCGATAGATCGTCAAGAGCAATGGCTAATTCAGCATTGCAGAATACACAGGCAGTCATTTCTCAGATAGGAGAATCATTAGACGCGTCCAATTTCGATTATGAGCCTACAATTCGTCCAGTTGTTGATACTAGCGATGTGTTGGCAAGCGCTAGCATGATCACAAGTATGTTCAATGGAAGCGGATCTATTGCGCTTCGAGCAAATGCTCAGTACGCAAGTAAAATGGCAAATAATCAAAATGGAATGAATGATGACATTATTTCAGCTATCGGAAAACTTGGAGATAAGTTTAATACGACACCTGGTAATACTTACACAATAAATGGTATGACATATGATGATGGAAGTAATATAGCCGAAGCAATGCAAACTATTTTCAGAGCTACCAGAATAGAAGGGAGAATGTAAGCATGGGTAAGAAAGTAAAGGAACTTACTATAAAGATGCAGAAAGGTACTAATAGTACTCATTTTGCATCATGGAAATTCACCGAACCAAAAGTTTATACTTCTTCCGGAACAGTTAAAAAAAATGCATTAGTTAGTATTAAAAGCGGCTCCAAGTATTATAACGGAGTCGCTATACCAGCTAATGTTATAAAAGATAAATGGTATGTAAAGAGTGTAAGTGGCGATAAGGTCGTCCTTGGTAAGAATAAAGCAAAGACAAAGACCCTGAATGCATCAGTAAAATTGTCGAGGCTGACTGCGGAAGGAACTACCACCACTTCAATCATACCTGTAGAAAATACTGATCACTATGAAGTCCATTGGTATTATGCAACCGGAGACGGCGTTTGGTTTGATAGTGGGTCATCAAATGTAACCGCTACAAATGCAACTTATGGTGCGCCGGATAATGCCACAAAGATAAAAGTAACGGTCAAGCCAGTCTCAAAAACTTATGAGACTGAGGTTAAAAAGACAACAGGAACCGGTAAAAACAAAAAGACTACAACCACAAAAGTAACAAAAAGTTATTGGACTGGAACTTCAGTGTCCGCGGAATATCTTACTGAGAATGATCCACCAGCTACGCCGTCAAGTCCTACAGTTACAATCGATCAGTATGTGCTTTCTGCAAGCGTAGAAATAACTGACCCAAAGACTGATGTTGTAGAATTCAGAGTATATAAAGGCGCTAAGTTATATAAGTCTGGAATATCCGATATTAAACTTGCAAGAGCGGCAGTATCGTGTATCGTTGACCCCGGTGGGGCATATAGTGTACGTTGCAGAGCAGTTAATGTACTTTCGATTAATATACCGAATTCTGTTGCGTCTATTATTCAAGCAACGATTGGCGCCGCAAATGGACATTATTCATTTGCTGAGAAAGTATTTAGCGATTGGACTGACTATACACGAGATGTATTATCAGCACCGGAAGCCCCATCGAAGATCGTTAGAGCAAAAGCTATATCAGAAACAGCAGTAATGATTGACTGGTCCAATAATGGTATATCGCATGTCGATACATATACCATTGAGTATACCGAGTTGAAGAAATACTTCGATAGCTCACCTTCTAATGTATCATCAACAAGCGTTAGTTCAGTAGTAGGTCATGCTGAGATTACTGGATTAACGTCAGGAAAATTATATTGGTTTAGGGTTAAAGCTACAAATTCAGGTGGGGATTCTCCATGGACTGATCCGTTTTCAATTATTGTTGGTTCGACACCATCGGCGCCAACAACGTGGTCTTCTTCGAATACTGTTAAAGTTGGCGAAAGTTTGAAAATCTATTGGGTTCATAATTCAACGGACGAATCAGATCAGACACATGCCCAGATGAAGATGATTGTAAACGGTACGGAACAACCTACCATATCATTAGATGCATACATCAAAGCAAATGGTGAAACCAGTGAATATTCAATCGATACAACTCAGTATTCTGAAGGAGCTGAATTAACTTATCAGGTTCGAACCGCCGGTATAACCAATAAATATAGCGAGTGGTCTACTACAAGATCAATCAAAATATATGCAGCACCAATACTTAATTTCAGGTTGACAAATAAAGAGAATGAATTACTAACGCAGATCAATGCTTTTCCAATTACAGCTTGGTTTTCTGCTGGACCTAAAACACAGACACCATTGGGGTTTCAGTTAACCATAACATCATTAGAATCATATAATTCTTATGACGAAATTGGACAGCCTAAAAGAGTTATTGCTGGCGAAATAATAGCTAGTAAATACATTAAAGCAAGCACAGCAGTTGGAATGGCATTAATAAATACTTATGATATTTCAGCTCAAGACGTCGACTTCGAGAATAATAAGTTCTATCGGATATCATGTACCGTATCAATGGATAATGGTCTTACTGCAACTCAGTATACAGATTTGCAGGTTTCATGGGGTGAAGATGAATTAATTCCTGATGCTGCTGTGTCGATTAATTGGGATAATATATCAGCTTATATCACTCCAATGTGTGTTGATAATAATGATACATTAATGACCAATGTTGAGTTATCTGTATACCGGAGAGAGTTTAACGGAACATTTACAGAAATAAGAAGCAATATACAGAATGATGGAACTGTTACCGTTATAGATCCTCATCCGGCGTTAGATTACGCCCGATATAGGATTATCGCAACGAGTAAAACAACTGGAGCAGTCGGATTTTACGATATTCCGGCATGGCCAATAGAAGAGAAAGCCATAATCATTCAATGGGATGAAACTTGGTCAGATTTATACGAAACATTAACCAGTGCTGATTTGCCAGACGATAGTTCTTCTCTGGCGACATCGATGCTAAAGCTTCCTTATAATATAGATGTATCCGATAACTATAATCCGGATGTATCATTCATCGAATATGTTGGAAGAAAGCATCCGGTCGATTACTATGGAACTCAAGTTGGACATACATCGACGTGGAATGTCGCAATTGAAAAAGACGACGCAGATACATTGTATGCTTTACGTCGATTAGCAGAATGGATGGGACGAGTATATATTCGTGAACCGTCTGGAAGCGGATATTGGGCAAGTGTAAAAGTTTCATTTAGCCAAACACATTGCGAATTGACTATTCCGGTAACATTGGATGTTACAAGAGTAGAAGGAGGTATGTGATATGCCTAACTGGCACGAATCAATGCAACAGACATTTGAGTATCGTCGAGTAGATCCGATATCGTGGCTTGACCGGGAACAAATTACCTCCGTCACAGAAAGCGCAATAACTCGAGATGGAACGACTGAAACATTGGTGTCTGCTACATTAAACCTCACTGAAGCTATTGAAGAATGCTATATTCGGATATATCTTGTAACTCTTCAAAATGGAATTACAGAACGATTCCCATTAGCCACTGTATTGGTTCAAACACCGGATAAATCATTTGATGGAAAGGTTACAACAATATCACTCGATGCATATTCACCGCTTACTGAGTTGAAGGAAAATCAACCTCCGTTAGGATACAGTTTGGGTAAGGGCGAAAATATCATGGATTCAGCATATAAATTATGCCGTGAAAACATGCGAGCGCCGGTTATCCAAACAAATATGACTGACACCTTGCAATCGAGTTTTGTTGCAAATTCAGATGATACTTGGTTGACGTACAATAAGGATTTAATAGCAACGGTTAATTACACATTTGATTTGGACGAAATGGGGCAGTTATTATTTGCACCGAATCAGGAAGCGATTTCATTGCAGCCAGTTACGACATTCGATGATGGTAATAGTTCTATTTTATACCCCGACATTACGATAAATCGGGATATGTACGGTATACCGAACGTCGTTGAGGTCATTTATTCAAGTGGTAGGAGTACTTATTATGCTAGGGCTGAGAATCGAAATGAGGACAGCCCTATTTCTATCCAGAATAGAGGACGAGAGATTGTACAGAGAATAACTAATCCATCATTTTCAGGTGAACCCACAGAAGCACAATTGCATGAATATGCAGATAAAGTTTTGAAACAGACTTCCACGTTAGAGTACACAGTTACTTATACTCATGGTTATTATCCAGTTCGAGTTGGTGACTGTGTGCTTTTAAATTATGAGAAAGCCGGGCTGAACAATGTTAAGGCAAAGATTATAAGCCAGACGATTCAATGTACTCCAGGTTGTCCGGTTTCGGAAAAAGCTATATATACAAGAAATTTATGGGGGTGATATTCTTTGAATCTACCTAATGATCTTGTATCACAATTGGCTAAACTGAATAAGCCAGAAAAGAAAAACGATAGCCAAACCATAGTATATGGTACAGCAGTCGTTAATAATGGAACAACGTATGTTCAAATGGATGGCTCGGATCAACTAACGCCAATAGATAAGACTGCTGACACTCAGAACGGAGAAAGAGTGTTAGTAATGTTAAAAAATCATACTGCTACAATTATCGGCAATGTAACATCTCCATCGGCAAGAAGCGAAGACGTGAAGACTGTAGCAGATGATGTTCTCAAAATAAGAGAAATTGTTGCCGATACAGTGACAACAAAGGAGCTCGAAGCTGAAAAGGCGCGGATTGATAGTTTAGAAGCAGATAATGTTGTTATTAAAAAAGATCTTAAGGCAAGTAGTGCCGAGATTTCAGATTTAAAAACAAAAAATCTTGAAGTAACTGGCAAATTAGAAGTTCAAGAAGGCAAGATTGAAAATCTCGAATCCACGACAATAACTACTGAGACTGCCAATGCTACATACGCGACAATTAAGAATCTTGAAGCTACAAATGGTCACATCAACAATTTATCAGGTGAGTTTGGTGAGTTTAAAAGTCTGACGTCAGACCAGTTCAAAGCAAACAGTGCTGATATTGAAAAGCTCAAAACAGACAAACTCGATGCAACAGATGCAGACATCAGATATGCAAATATAGACTTTTCCAATATAGGAGAAGCTGCTATGAAGTATTTGTATTCAGAGTCTGGCTTAATCAAAGATATTACAATTGACAAAGGAACGATCACTGGTGAACTCGTTGGAGTGACAATTAGCGGTGATTTAATCAAGGGTAATACTATTGTAGCAGATAAACTTGTAGTTAAAGGCGAAGATGGGTTATATTACAAGCTTAATACCGATGGAAACACCATAGAAAAGGAACAAACTGATTATAACAGTTTGAATGGTAGTGTTATTAAGGCACATTCTATCACGGCTACTAAAATCTCAGTTGAAGATTTGGTTGCTTTTGGGGCAACGATAGGCGGCTTCAAAATAACAAAAGATTCTATATTTTCAGGAGTAAAAGAATCGGTTCTTAATGACACCAGAGGCATTTATCTCGATAATACAGGTCAAATTTCATTTGGTGATTCTACCAATTACATCAGATATTTCAAAGATTCAGATGGTAAATATAAACTCGATATATCAGCAGATGCGTTCTCTATAAAGAGTGGGGATGGAACTGGTCAAGATATTTCAGATGCAATTCAAAACATAAAGCAGGACATCGATAATGTCAGAGATGAGATTACAACACTTTTGAGAATTGAATCATCGAGAGGTATTGTATTTAAAAACAACATGACAGCGACAGTATTATCAGTTGTTATATATCATGGAAAAGACAGAATAACCGATATAGACAAATTACATGAAGTATACGGAATCTCTGCCTATATTCAATGGAAATGGCAGAGACTTGATGATGAAACATACGGAATTATATCATCCACCGACTCAAGAATGGGCAACGGTGGATTTTCTTTTACCCTTTCGCCAGATGATGTAGATGCAAAAGTTACTTTCATGTGTGAACTTATTACAGATTAAGGAGGATTTCAAATATGGCCATAAAAGCAGCAGATCAGATTACATTGATTGATGTAACTGATGCTTATTCAGTAATGCTTACAAGTGAAGCATACACGTTCGTGGGCGGAGTATCCGGTGTGTCAGCAGGGCAGACTTGCTCTACTGAAGCGGTAGCGTACTGTGGACAGAATCAGTGCTCGTCCGTAACCGTAGACGCAAAAGCAATAACATGTCCAACAGGTATTTCAGCAACTGTTGAGAATAGCGGGACGGCAAAAGCTAAGATAACATTTACAACAACTGCTACAGTTTCAACCGCTTGTGAAGCTACTATTCCGGTCGTAGTTGATGGTATTACGGTTAATAAAAAATTTTCGTTTGCAGTAGCAAAAGCCGGAATGAATGGTCAAAATGGAAAAGACGGAACGTCGGTTACCATTAGTTCCAAATCGGTTACATACCAGGTCGGTACAAGTGGTACAACAGCTCCTACCGGTACATGGAGTGAAAGTATTCCATCTGCGGGAACTGGTCAGTATCTGTGGACAAAGACAACTGTTACATATAGTAATGGAACGAAGACCGAGGCGTACGGCGTTTCATATCAGGGTACGAATGGAACAAATGGCAAAAATGGAACTTCGGTTACGATTACCTCCAAGTCGGTTACATATCAGGTTAGTTCTAGCGGAACTACAACTCCTACCGGTACATGGAGTCCAACAGTTCCAGCGGTTGAAAACGGAAAGTTTTTATGGACAAAAACATATGTTAAATATTCTGATGGTAATGAGACTACGTCATACGGTGTTTCTTACAAAGGAACAAATGGCACAAATGGAAAAGATGGTGCTGCTGGAGCTGATGCAATTACGCTTACGATCACATCGAGCAATGGTACAGTATTTAAGAACAATAATGGTTCGACAGTATTGACCGCACATGTTTTTAAAGGCGGCATGGAACAGACCATTACTGATGCTGGTGTATGCGGATCTCTCGGTAGTATCAAATGGTATAAAGGTACTAGCACAACAGCTATAAAGACAGCTAAGACACTTACCGTATCAGCTTCTGATGTGAAGAACTCACAGCCATATAGTTGTCAGCTCGAATAGGGGGATGATGTATGATTAAAGCAAAGGCTGAGATCACAATATCAAAGATTATAGATATTGAGAAGACAGTTCGTTATTATCTTCTTCAGTCATCCACATCATCTGTGCCGAGTAAGCCCGCATCCAATCCACCAGGGGGTAATTGGATAACCACAGAGCCAAGTTACACCACTGGGTCTACCAATACATTATATTTTGTTGATTTGACAATTATGAGTGACGGTTCATTCTCGTATTCGGCAGTATCGAAGTCCAGTAGTTATGAAGCGGCAAAGGCAGCTTATAACAAAGCGGTTAGTGCTGAGTCATCCGCCAATACTGCAAATAGTAAGATTGATAATCTGAAGGTTGGTGGTAGAAACTTATATAGAGGAACAAAAGATTTTTCTGGTAATTGGGTAAATAAGAATGGGTGGACTGAGGACGGTACATACGATGGACTGACAGTACGTAAAAAATCTTCTCCTTGGGGTGTATTATGTCAGAAAATAGATGCTATTCAATCTGAAGTATATACATGCAGCTTATACATTAAAATAGATGTTTTAAATAATTTTCAAATGCTTCCTAACCTTGGAGGAACTGGTGTAAAATATAATATATTGTCAAAAGATACAAGTGTTACAGAAATAAATACTTGGAAGCGTATTTGGATGACTATTGAAGTAACCGAAGATGGAGTCATGCAATTTGGTGTTGAACCTAAGAATATTGGTGGAAATGTATGGATCTGTGGTTTAAAACTCGAAAAAGGCACCATTGCAACCGATTGGACGCCAGCTCCTGAAGATTTGGAAACTCGTGTAACCAATGCCGAAACTCAGATAACTTCTAATAAGGAAGCTATTGATCTGAGAGCGACAAAAACTGAAGTTACGACAGCAAAAAATGATGCCATTGCGGCAGCCGAGAAATACTCAGATACCCAGTTGACAATGAAAGCCAATGCTATCACTTCGACAGTAACTGAATTATCAAAAGATTATAACGGTTATAAGCAGTCATCAACGACCGCTATACAGAATGCTCAAGGCTGGCAGTTGAACTGGGATAAGATTCTCAACGGTAAAGAGGCCAATACCAACAAGCATACTGATTATATTACTTTTAAAGATGGTAACATCAAACTTGGTGATTCGGCATCTACAAAAACTCTTGACATAAGTAATGAGGATATTCAGATTCGTAATGGTGAGGATCACGTTGCAAGTTTTGGAGAACACATCATATTAGGCAAGGTATTAGAAGAAGATTTAAAAACATATACGGAATATCCGACTCAATTTAAACAGTCATACTTTGATTTTAGCGCTAACGGAGTCGCAATGTATGCTATGAACTTATTAAGTTGTTTGGATGGAACGCAATCTGGATATGGTCCTAATGGATTGGAAAATTTTCAAGTAGCAGACCCGGTGAAAATTTTAAGTTTGGGTTACTATAACGAAAAGAGCTCCGTAGTAGGTAAGCGTGACTATGAACCCAAATCATATATATCAGTGAACGATGTTGATGCTGACACAGTGGAATGTGAAACACTTAATGCAAATAGGGTTTCGGGCTGTTATCAGAATAATGTTGACGACCAATATTTTGAAACACCGGTGCCACTTTATGTAGATGGTTATGCAGTGCAACGAAATAATTATCATATAGCTATAGGGTGCAACACATCTGTTATTCGACTTAGAAATGATGGTAATGCATTCTATATAATGAACGGTGACACTAATAGTTGGACAAATTATATTACGTTTTTTACAGATGGCACGGTATATATGCCGTCAAGTGTAAGAATTAATTCACCCGGACATCTATATATTCCAGCGTGTACAAAAGCAGAAACCACATCAGCGGCAAATACATATATTTCAGCCGATGGCAATGGTGTACTTGCAAAGACATCAAAAACATCGTCTCGAAGATTCAAAGATAGCATTACTCCTGAACTTGACGAAGATCTGAATCCAGAGCATCTTTACGATGTGGATGTTATACAGTTCAAATATAAAAAGGACTACTTTACGAACGAGGACGATATCCGCTATAGAAAGAATATGATCGGATTAATAGCCGAAGATGTGTATGATAAGTACAAAATCGCAGCAGACTGGCATGTTGACGAAGATAGCGGAGAGGTATTAGTTGATGGATGGAACGAACAGTACATTATTCCAGCACTACTCAAGCTTATTCAGAATCAGCACAAAGAGTTACAGGAGCAGAGAAAAGAAATAGACCAGTTGAAAGAAACTGTTGACATTCTTATGAAAGATTACAAGGAGAGACAATCAAAATGACACAGATAATTGTAACTATTCTTTGTTCGGTATTAGCTTCATCAGGGTTATGGGCGTTTATTACGAATAAAGTAAGTCGGAGCAATGCCGAAAAAGAATTGCTTCTTGGATTGGCACACGATCGTATTATGTTTTTAGGAACAAGTTATATTGATCGAGATCCAGCATATATTACACAAGATGAATATGAAAATCTCAAAGTGTATTTATATGAGCCATATTCAAAAATGGTTGATAACGGATCAGCGAAACGTATTATGGAAGAGGTTGAGAAGTTACCAATTCATTCGGAGAATTTTAGTAAAGGAGATGAAAAACATGCTGCTTAACGACAAAGTATATAACATATTAAAGCGGATTGCATTATGTGTCCTCCCGGCGATCGGCACATTCTACTTTACGATTTCTCGGATTTGGGGACTCCCATATTGTGAGGAGATTGTAGGTACGATCACGGCAATCGACACTCTGATTGGTGCACTCATCGGCATCAGCACAAGTCAGTATAATAAACTCAATAAAGAGTAGTTAAAAGTGCCTGAGTGTAGGATATTTCTTCATTATTCCTACATTTTGGGCTGAAAAGTGGCTTATTTCCTATGCTTCTTGTTTCCATTGAGGAAGCTGCAAAGGCTGGTAAGTTCTAGACCGAAAGCAACTTAATGAAAGCGAGCGTTAGCGAAGCTTGAGTTTAGTTGAGTGGATGTCTGAAAGCTAAATAAAGAATAACTATCCCCGGAATTTTTCTTCCGGGGATTTTGCTACTATTGTACCAGTTCTATTTCTTCTATTAGTTGATCTAAAGTTCTGTGGGTATAAACTTTTTTTGTTACATTGGGGATCTCATAGAGATCTTGATAAAATATCAGACCAGTTCATATGGATATAGTAGTGATAGAGAAACACAAATTTTTGTTGAAACATTTACGCAGATAAAAATCTGTTACAAACGCGGATTCAAGTGCTAAACTTGATAATAAGCGCAAGAATATTGGATTTGGATTGCAGGAATACCCAAGCCGTATGAGTAGAAAAGATATAAAAGAACATGACAGAATATTGATTGAGCATGAATTGTATGAGATGAAGTTGAATAACAATATGATTCATATTGAGGCGCATTCTATTGCTACCAGAAAATACGGTTATCAAAAGGGAGTTAATGAATATTATGGTAACCTTGGGAAAAATAAAAAAGACAATAATATAATATCAGCGGAGTATTTTCCAGAAGATAGTAGGCAGGATATTGGAACATTTATTTATGATATAGAAAAAACATGAAGTTATTGAGCATAAATATTGTCAAAGAGATAGCAAAGCTAACTTGAAGACATATTTTAATAAAGCTATAAAAGCTGTTGAAAAATGTATTGAGAATGATAATTATCCTGAAACACTAGAATATATGTGGTATTAAAAGCACTCCGTATTAGCATAGTATTTTTTATGCCCCAAAATCGGCTTAAAACAGTAAAACTGTGACGATGAAATAACTCTGGCAAGAGAGATAGATCCATTAAATTCATGAATATCTTTCAGGGTTTCTCATATTCGCGAAAAATACAATTTCTTTTATAAGAGAAAAATTTTTGACAGCATGTAACGTGCAGATTTAATCTGGAAATAGCATCAGAAAGATCGCAACAAACGGAAAAGTAAAATTAGAATTTGAATAGGAGACAAATGATATGCATAGAGAAGTGGAAGATAATACAATTATATTTACAGCATTTAACAGAAAATTGTTAAGAGATTTAGAAGAACTGAGAAATCTTTTGGTTAGAAATAAATCTGAGAGAGCTATGAAAAAACTGAATGAATTAATTGAAGATACAAAGAGGGATATAACCGAATAATTTGTAGCATGGGAAATGGTTCGCGAAAAAACATTCTCTTTTATGAAATAAAAAATCATAAAAGCCTTTGACAGCACGTAACGTGCAGATTTAGGCTGGAGGAGGATGTATATGGAATAATGGGAGGCAAAAGAAAATTATAATCACAGCATAAAGCCGATATGAGAACATCTCAGGTTTGGTTTAAATCTTAAAAACTTAAGTCTTGACAAATAAACGAGCGTTTACTAAAATAAAAGCGTAAACGGTCGTTTATTTTTGCCCGGAGGTTGTTAGTATGAGTAATAGAAAAGAAGAAATATTAATTGCGGCACTTAATCTTTTCGCCAGGGATGGTTACGAAGCTGTCTCAGTCAGCCAGATAGCAGGAGAACTTGGTATGACAAAGGGAGCATTATACCGTCATTATAAGAGCAAAAAAGATATTTTTAACTGTATTGTGGAGCGGATGAAGCAACAGGATAGTGAGCAGGCATCAGATCATGATATGCCGGAGGATGATAAAGAGAGAATGCCTGAAAAGTATGAGACGGTGTCATTGGATGATTTTGTAAAATATAGCAAGTCTATGTTTGAATATTGGACTGAGGATGCTTTTGCATCGTCGTTTCGAAAAATGCTGATAATAGAGCAGTTTCGTAGTGAAGAGATGCAGAATCTATATCAGCAGTATCTGGTGGCAGGACCTGCTTCATATGTAAAAGATTTATTTGAGAGCATGGGAATTATAGATGCGGAAGATAAAGCATCGAGATTTTATGCAATTATGTATTTTTATTACAGCATTTATGATGGAGCAGTTGATAAGGAAAAAGTGAAAGAAGAAGTTGTTTTAACATTGAACAGCATAGTACAAGAGTTGAAATAGGGGAGAATCATATCATGAAGGAAATATTGATTTTTATGGTAAGAGTGGTTTCAGACAGGCAAGCGAGTATGGTATCCGTTATCACGGATTGCCGGAGGGGGAAGATGCATCATTTTTTTTGTGTAAAGAATTGATACCAGGGTTTCTGGATGGGATTACAGGGGAATATGTAACACCGGAGGGCTATCTGGTTGACGAGCAGGAAATGGAAGAGTTTGATAGGCAGTTAACGATGTTCTTTTCTATTTTTAAATAATAGCTGTTGACAAGTAACCGATAGGTAACTATAATAAAGTGGCCAAAAGGTAACCGATTGATGAGGCTGATTTAGGAGACAAGTGTGGAGATTAAAGAAAAGAATACAAAGAACAAAATACTGGAAGAAGCTTTAAAATTATTTGCACAGAGCGGATATATGGGAACATCCATGAATGATATTGCTTCAAAGCTTGGAGTAACCAAGGCTGCATTGTATAAGCATTATAAAAGCAAGCAGGAGATATTGGACAGTATTATTGATAAAATGAATGAACTGGATATGGAGAGAGTAAAGCGGTATGAAATGCCGGAGGGCGATCTGGAAAAGGTTGTGGCCGAGTATAAAGAAACAGCATTTGATAAAATTAAGCAGTTTACAAAGGTGCAGTTTCTTCACTGGACAGAGGAAGAGTTTTCATCCTGTTTCCGTAAGATGCTGACATTGGAACAGTACAGGGAGCCGCAGATGGCACAGTTATATCAGAATTATCTTGCAGGTGGACCATTAACTTATATAGAAGCTTTGTTCTCGGATATGCTTGGGGATACAAGAAAAGCCAGACAGACAGCACTTGATTTTTATGGACCTATTTTTTTGCTTTACAGTATATATGATGGAGTAGATGACAAGAGTCGGGTGATAAAGCTTCTGGAAGATCACATGGATCATTTTCTACAGGAAATGTAGAAAAATATATCAAACTAAAATGTCCGGTGGTGTGATGCTGAAGGTTGCAGTTATGGAGATTTCGAGAATTATGCAGATATTTTCGACAACAGGAGGCAGAAAATGAAAGATAAAATTTTTCCTAGGACATTCGATAAACAGATCGTTTATCTGAAAAATGTTATAAATACCCCTGATATAGAGGTAGGGGATTATACAATGTACAACGATTTTGTACATGATCCGATTGATTTTGAAAAAAATAATGTTTTGTATCATTATCCTGTTAATAAGGATAAGCTAAAAATTGGAAAATTCTGTTCTATTGCATGTGGGGCAAAATTTTTATTTACCAGTGCAAATCACGCAATGGAATCGTTATCTACGTATCCGTTTCCTATTTTCTTTGAAGAATGGGGATTGGATGCAAAGAATATATGCGATGCATGGGATAATAGGGGTGATATTGTAATTGGAAATGATGTGTGGATTGGATATGAAGCAGTTATTTTGTCTGGTGTAACAATCGGTGATGGCGCAATTATAGGCACTCGTGCAGTGGTAACAAAAGATGTGCCTTCATATACGATAGTTGGAGGAGTACCGGCAAAGCCAATCCGTAAACGATTTGATGAAGAAACGATTCAGAAACTTGAAGAAATCAGATGGTGGGACTGGGAAGAAGAACGAATTAAAAAGAATATTCAGGCAATACAGTCTGGCGATATAAGTATGTTAGAGCGTATGAATTAGAAATAAAAACATGACTTTAATAAAGAATATATACCATTTTAATTACAAAAGAGGTGAATGCAGACATGAGTACATTTGAACATGATCTTACAAAAGGAAATATCTGGAAGCAACTTGTATGGTTTGCTGTGCCGTTTTTTATCAGTAATTTGATTCAGTCCTTATACAGCCTGATCGATCTGATCATATTAGGACATTTTGGCGGAACAAATTCCATATCGGCAGCTAATATCGGAGGACAGGTGCTTGTGATCCTGACAAATCTTGCCGCGGGACTGTCAGGCGGAGGAACTGTGATGCTTGGAAATTATCTGGGATCAAAACGTAAGGATAAGATCAATGGAGCAATCAGTACATTA
>ULMC01018943.1_pt1 | contig 44550 bp, 35 predicted proteins | sample 1951541 | NCBI WGS metagenome assembly ULMC01 (sample SAMEA4835539, study PRJEB28245) | human gut metagenome | biome: gut microbiome; material: fecal sample | place: Denmark | collected 2008 | reverse complement strand
AGCCACATCTGCATCTACGCCTTTTGTACTGCCGGAACCAAATGCAAGAGTCTTGATTTCTGATATATTTCCACGGATCACATCAAATTTTATCTCATTTAAAAGCTTCATCGCTGTCTCTGTACGTAGTCTGCTGGCTCCTGCGCCCACCGGATCAAGCAGCACGGCATGTCCCAGCTCATTTGCCTTTTTGCCGGCAGCAAGCATGGATGGGATCGTATTCTTATTTAAGGTCCCAATATTAATATTTAAACCACCACAGATACCGGTGATATCTTCCACATCGTCAATATCATCTGCCATGATCGGACTTCCTCCACATGCCAGAAGCACATTTGCAACATCATTTACTGTTACATAATTCGTGATATTATGCACCAGCGGAGTTTTCGCCTTTACATTTTCAAAACACACCTTGATCATTTTATCTACCTCCTGTAATAGCAGCTTAACTATACTCAGTTTTCTTCTCTTTTTCAACTATTTTACCTGAAAATGCTTTACCTTATCTGAGCTTCTCCTGTTAATCTATCTGTTTTTTGTTTGTAAATATTATACGCAAATTAGGAAATTTATAATTCATAGTAATTACTCTTTTTTCATAAAATACAGATGAACAAATAAACCGGAGTTTTCCCTATGAAGCATCCTGCCTTATCTATCCGCTCATTCTGCTTATATCCTGCTTTCATCCTGCTTGTTATCACACTCTGTCTGAATTCTTCATTTGTTTCCAAAAGTTTTGCAGAGGGTCTTGTACTGTGGTATAACAATCTGGTTCCTCTGCTGCTTCCTTTTCTTCTGATCTCAGGTTTCTTCCTGTCTATGATTGACTGGGAGCATCCAAACCGGGCAGGCTGTCTGATCCTGTTATTCTTATGCGGTCTGTTCTGCGGCTACCCGGTCGGTGCAATCGCTATAGGCAGGCTCTACAAAAATCAAGTTATATCAAAAGATTTCGCCCATGCCATTATGCCCCTCTGCAACAACATCAGCCCTATGTTTCTGATGGGATATGTCTGTAACCGATATCTAAACGGGCAGATAAATACCATCACTGTTCTGGCAGTCATCTATCTGCCACAGATCTGCTATGCCATCCTGTACTATCTGTTATCCAAAAAGCAGTTATCTATTTTACATTTTAAGCCAATCAAAAAAACAGCTCATCTCTCTTCTGATGATCAACCAAATCACCGAATATATCTCTCTGAAACTGCAGGCACTCTGTCCGAATATGCAACGGCACAGGATGATAACTATATGTCTTCTGTTATCGAAAACAGTATAACAACTATCACCATCATAGGAATCTATGTTGCCATTTTCTCTGTTCTATATGATCTTGTAATCGCATTTACCGGAGGCATACCGATTCTTCATATTCTCGCCTGTTACCTTGAGATAACAAAGGGACTGTCGGAATTATCTGCACTCTCCCTTTCTCATGTACAAAAAACAGCTTTGATCCTTTCTGTTACATCATTTGGCGGAATATCCTCCCTGTGCCAATCCATGCATATCCTAAAAGGTACAAAGCTGTCTTTTATATGCTATACATTTGGTAAATGTATCTGCGCAACGTTTAGTTATCTGATAATCTTGTTACTTTTAAGCTAAAATCCGACAATCTCTAGTCATCCAGAAAGTCATCGTCAAAATCATCATCTTCATCGTCTTCTTCATCATCGGAATACTCAGTCTTACCATATACATTATAATTCCGATCCTCTTCTGCAGTTACTTTCTCTTCCGGTACTGCCTGTGGATCATCCTCAGGAGCCGCAGCCTGCTGCGCTGCTCCGGTCATATTTGCAATATCTCCATTAATCTCATTTGTATTATTCAATACAATATCCAGATTTGACTGTAAGGACTGAATCAGGTTATCGTAATTTGCCTTTTCAGCCTCTAATGTTGCATTAATATAATTGCTGACCTCTGTAAGCTTATCCTTAGTGTAATACATAGAACCCAGACGGATCTCATTTGCATCTGCATTTGCTTCGTTTACAATCTGGTCAGCCTGACTTCTTGCCATATCTAAAATCTCATTTGCACGGATATTTGCAAGTTCAACTATCTGGCTCTGATCTACCAGCTTATTTGCCTCCGCAACAGATTCTGTGATAATAGAATCTGCTCTTGTTCTTGCATCTGCAAGGATAGCTTCTTTATTACGCATGATCTTTTTGCAACGCTCAATCTCATTTGGAAGCTTTAACTTCAGTTCATTTAACATCTGTTCCAGATCATCCTTTGGAACAACGATCTTACTGGATGATAACGGCTGATACTTACAATTATCTATAAAAATCTCAATCTCAGAAATCATTTCCTCAATGCCTTTTTTTGCCATGACTTATTTCCTCCTAAAATGCTCTGTTATATTTTTCTTTTATACGATCGACAACTTCTATTGGAACAAACTGTGTAACATCTACCCCATATCTTGCATACTCCTTCACGATACTGGAACTCAGATATGCATATTCAATACTCGTTGTCAAAAATACGGTGTCAATCTCCGGTGCAACTTTACGATTACTCTGTGCAATCTGCAATTCATATTCAAAATCTGTTACAGCTCTTAAGCCTCTGATAATCGTTTTTACACCATTCTGTCTGGCAAAATCAATCAGCAGTCCCCCAAAGCTCTCAACACGAACATTCGGTATATCTGACACCACTTCAGACAACATATTAACACGTTCTTTTACAGAAAACAATGGAGTTTTTGAAGTATTGTTCAAAACGCCGATGATCACTTCATCAAACATCTCTGCAGAGCGTTTAATCACATCCAAATGCCCCAATGTGACCGGGTCAAAACTTCCCGGATAAATTGCACTACTCATTTTATAAAATCTCCTGTATAAATGTATGTTTATTCGTCTTATACTTCTTCACACGATCGATTTCGAATCCTATATCTGTTAAATAATCATATTCTGTATTCAGATCCGATTCAACAATGATCCATGTGTTTTTATCAACAATACCTGAAGACGCAAGACGGTTCAATACCTGTTTTTCTAATAATTTTCCATATGGAGGATCCATAAATATAATATCAAACACAAGTCCTGACCGTTCCAGACTGTCAATCGCCGCAACACAGTCTCCTGTGATGACCCTGGCCTTGTCTTTTAATCCGGTAAATTCCAGATTGCGGTTAATGCAGTCTACTGCCTTCCGATTCTGTTCTACAAGGACTGCCTGCTTTGCTCCACGACTCAATGCTTCGATCGCGATCGCTCCGCTTCCACTGAACAGATCCAGAAATGTACAATCCGGCAATTCTCTCGATATGATATTAAATAAGGTCTCTTTGATCCGGTCTGTTGTCGGTCTGGTATCCATCGTGTCGATCGTTTCCAGACGAAGACTTCTGGCAGTTCCCGCTATTACTCTCATAAATCATGATCTCCCATAGGTTGTTAAAATCTTTTTTTATTGTATATATTTCATCCCTTTTGTCAATAGGAACTCTCAATTTTTTCCTTAATATACCTTCCGCTGTCTGACAGATCATCATCTGTAAAGCCACTTTTCTTTGTACAGGAGGAATCAAATAATGACGATGTCTCGGCTTTATTTGAAATATTCCATGCCGCATAGCTTAGATTCTTATCATTGATCAGATCAAACCATGCATCGGACTGATCATAATCAATCGAACCGTTTCCTGATGCATCACACAAGCCAAACTCCGATACAAAAACCGGGAGTCCGGAATCAAGTGCCGACTGAACCTTATTTCTCAGATCATCCTTATGGGTTGCGGCATAGAAATGAACCGCATACATCAGATTTGTCTGATCTGTGATCGGATCTGCAGCTGCCACATCTACATCCTGACTCCAAGTTGGTGTTCCGACAATGATAATAGCATCCGGCGCATTTTTTCGTATGATCGGGATGATCGTTTCCGCATAGTTCTTTACGGAATCCCAGGTTGTTCCCCCATTAGGTTCATTTGCGATCTCATAGATCACATTTCCGTAAGAAGCATATTTCTTTGATATCCGATCAAAGAAATCCTTTGCATCATCTATATGCATATTCGGGTCATTGTCATTTAAAATATGCCAGTCAATGATCGCATACAGTCCAAGATCCGTTGCTGCATCAACACCTTTTCCAAGAAGCTCCTCTATCTCTGATTTATTTCCGCCGGAACAATATCCATAGGAATCTCCTGTATCTGTATACATCGCAAAACGCACCAGATTGATACCAAAGGAATCTTTGAAATACTGATAGGTGTCCTTACTTACAAAATCAGCAAACCAGGTAAGTCCGTGTGTACTGACACCTTTTAACCGAAATTTACTGCCGGATGCATCCACCAGATCCGTTCCCGATACTGCAAGTTTTCCATGTACCTTATACGGATCATCTTCTTTTTTACCGATTTTGCTGTCGGTGACCTTATCGCTGCCGGACTGATCTTTTTTACCGCTGTCAGCGGACTGCCCATCTGTCTGAGCTGCATTCTCATCATTTTTCTGCTGATCATCGCCGGTGACAGTTGTTACTTCTTTTCCTGCGATCATCAATGTACAACGAACAGGCTTCACATCCGATGCTGACAAATTATATCCAAAATCAATGCTGCCACCAGCCGGTATCTCCTCATTATAGCTTTCTGCGGTTACATGAACCACCGATCCATCTGCCGTATACTTTCCATTCCAGAGCTGGTCGATCGTTACTTTCCCAGGAAATTCCAGATCAACGCTCCAATCCGTTGCAGCTTTATCGGTCTTATTATAGATCGTGACCGTCTCTGTAGCGGCTGTCATCCCGTTATTATCCCATGTACTTCCAACCGTTACTTCTGCATATAAGGTCTTCTTGTCATCTGTCGACTTCTGAGTATCGGATGCACCCTTTTCCTTCTTTTGATCAGCGCCATCCTCAGCCTTTTGCTCCGCATCCTGCCCGGATTCCTCTATCACAGATTCTGTTCCGGCATTCTTCTGTCCGTCCGGATCATTATTTTCCCGACTTTTTGTCACCAGTATAACTGACAGTGCCACAACAGCCGCTGCAAGTACTATGATGACTCCCCATAATACAATCGTCTTTTTCTTCTGGTTCATTTTTGCACTACTCCCTTTTTATTTGCCTTTTTCATTCACCCTTTTGTTCTGTCCTGATGCCGCTTTCATTTCTCGTATAACATGGTTGTCCACTTCTCCGGCTCCATATCGGATCTGTTCATATATAGCAGAAATACCCTCTACATTTCCAACTTCCGTCTCTGTTATCTCCTGCCTGATATCTTCACAGGTCATCCGTTTGTTAAGTGTGATCACATCCTTATATCTCAGGATCGACTTCTTATAAATTTTTCTTGCCCGTTCTTCAGCTGTCAACCTGTGCATTATGCGTCTATCTGTTATACGTTCTTTATATTGCCTCGGTTCTTCGGCGATAAGCTCGATCACATCATCTGCATGGCTTCTCGGTTTCAAAAGGAAACGGATCACCTGCAACAATATCCGTACCAGAAAGAATATCAGAAGAAGAACTACAAATACCTTTAATATCAAGGTAAATACATCATATCCCTTTACACTGTTCTGATAATATTCATTTAAGGTATCCTGATAATCGAGACCGGTTGCTGCCGTTCCTCCCTTCGTAAGCAGCGTCAGCACAAATACCCATATGACCATGATCGCACCAAATACTGTCTGAACCACCTTTGCAAATGCACGCGCAAGTACATTTACAAACCCGGACAGATCAAGGAAACGACAGGCTCCCATTAATAACAACACAAGCACTGCAAGGAATAATACAACCCTGCCATTTATAACTGCGATATCCCGGATGGATTGCTCCGATATTTCTGTTGTCTGTGAGATATAGCGTTTCAACCCCTGTATATACCGGATCATCATATATATAGCCATAAGTAATGCAACTGCAATATAAGACAGGTTCGACAAAACAGACAGTTTCATGCCGATACTTGCAAAATAAATAATAATTCCTGCTAAGATCGATGGCCATGGTTCGCTCATATCTGTAAGTCCGGAACCTCTCTTTGCATAAGCAACCGCACATGGCAGCAGATACCCGATATCATAAATCCCTGTAACCATTCGGATCCATACTGTGCCCGGCAAGATAACTAAAAGTCCCGCAAGCACCAGATGTCCAATGGTAAGTAATATATGATTCGGTGCAAAATCTCTGATCAGATAGGACAACAGAAATATTCCTGCGATCCAAATGGCATCCGTAAACCGCGGATCTTGTCTCATAAATATCATGCAGAATGTATACATGAACAACTCCGCCGCTACCACCTCATAAAGATAACGTAATCCTCGCTCTGCCCAATATATCTTATGTGTCATTTAACTCTACCTCCATTCCATGAAGATAAGGTCTGATATCATCGCACCCCTGTATATTCAGATATGGAACTATCATATAAATATTCTTTCCTTTCTCAGCCATATGATCAAGTTCATTCAGCAAATCCTTTTTATGGTATGCAGATACGATCAGATATGTTGTATTACTGTCTACATCTGTCACTTCCTGCTTCAAGACTTCAACAAATCTATCAATTCCGGCATTTTCCGTTATCCGTGCCAGATATTTATCAACCGTAAATCGATGTTCTCCGGAAGAACCAAAATCCACCCATTCCACCTCACCGGATAACAGATCATATCCATTTGCCCGTATCATGACAGGAATCCGGTTATCCAGAAAGTAAGATGCTGCCGTGGATGCTATACTGATACACATTTCCTGTATATAATGAACTCTTATCATGGTGTTCGGCTCCAGGCAGACAAGTATCTTCACCCTCTGTTCTGCCGTGTGCTCATATACATTTACCATCAGGTCGTCGCATCTGGCTGTTGCTTTCCAGTTAATGCTCTTTCTCGGGTCTCCCACGCTGTAAGTCCGCAGGCCGGAAAAAGCAAACGGATCCGGAAAAAGACTTCTCCTTGATGTCAGATCACCCAACATACCATCTAAGACCGTATCAAGCTGTATATTAGAAAGTTTTTCAGGGAAAACATACAGATATGCCTGATTTTCTACAGACAGCGCAAATGTCTTCGACATCAGAAAATCCTTTGCCATCAGCTTTACAGCACTGATAAAAAACAAACCTCGCTCTTTCGCCGTAAATGAAAGCTTTCTGACTACCTTCCGGTTTCCCATAATCGAAAACGGATCATTTCTATGATAAAAATCCGTAACAACCGCATTCTCATTTTCCTGAAACTGTAAGGATCTCGCTGTGGAAAACTTCACATGTAAAGTTGTAAGAGGCAGCATCTTTCGATTTGTAATTGTCTCTGTTATCCCTGATTTATCGCCAATCTCCAGATACCTGTCATCAAAATCCAGATCAAGAGAAAGCCCCTGATCCCAGTATTTGCGGTAAATAACAGTCTGTCCGAGATAGATCACCAGAAAACACAATACTGCTATCAGTATCTCCATATTAATTCTCCCAATCTTCAACAGGAACAGCGATCTGATCGACCAGTTCCCTGATCACTGCCTTTTCCTTTTTCTCATCCATGTGCCCTGCCATGATCACACGATGTGCCAGAACATACGGTGCCATATACCGGACGTCATCCGGACGGACAAAGGTTCTGCCCTCCATAGCAGCATATGCCTGCGACAAACGAAGAAGCCCTACCGTACCTCTGGAGCTTGCACCAACCTGTATCCGGCTGTTATTCCTGGTCGCAAGGATCATGTCTGCTATATATTCCTTTACGCAAGGATGAACAAAAACTTCTCTGACCGCTTCCTGCATCGTCTTTATATGATCTGTATCACAGACCGTCTGAAGTGTATCAAACGGATTCTCAGACATAAAACGATCCATGATCGAAACCTCTGTAGCCTTTGAATTATCTCCCATGGAGATCTTTATAAGGAAACGATCAAGCTGGGCTTCCGGAAGCGGGTATGTACCGGTCGTCTCGATCGGATTCTCTGTTGCAATAACAAAAAACGGTGCTTCAAGCCTATGACTTTCTCCATCGATCGTCACCTGCTGCTCTTCCATTGCCTCAAGCAGACTGGACTGTGTTCTCGGTGTTGCACGATTGATCTCATCTGCAAGCAGGATATTTGTAAATACAGGTCCCTTCACCAATACAAAATCTTCTGATTTACGATTATAGATACTTAAACCTGTAATATCGGATGGCATAAGATCAGGTGTGAACTGAACTCTCTTAAACTGTCCTCCGATGCTTTTGGCAAATGTCTTTGCTAAAAGTGTCTTACCGGTTCCCGGTCTGTCCTCCACCAGTACATGACCTCCCGCAAAAAGTGCAGCCAGTATCACACGTATCTCCTTCTCTCTGCCGATCAGTACTCTCGATATATTCTCACAGATCTTATCTGCCTGTTCTTTTACCTCTGCTATCTTCATCGTTCTAATCTCCTTATAATATCGGTTTTCCATACATCTCATTTCTTGCTGCTACACTTCGGTCAAATTCTGTCCGTATGCGGTCACCATACTTCTCATAGACATCCGATGCTGCCTTTAACATGTCGGCATGTTTATAGATATCTCCCATCTTAAACAGTACATCTCCGCTCTGTCTGATACCAAAGAAATCTCCCGGTCCTCTCCGTTTCAGATCTTCTCCCGCAATATAAAAGCCATCGTTTGAATCTGCAAGTACATTTAATCGTTCCATCACTTCTTTATTTTTCTTTCCACTGATAAAGATACAATAAGACTGCAGATTTCCACGTCCCACACGCCCACGGAGCTGATGCAGAGCTGCCAGTCCAAACCGTTCTGCATTTTCTACCATCATAACCGTGGCATTCGGATTATTGATCCCTACCTCGATAACCGTTGTAGATACCAGTACATCAACCTTTTTTTCATAAAAATCCGTCAGGATACGGTTCTTCTCATCCCCTGTCATCTTGCCATGCAAATAGGCCACATGTATGCTGCTGTCAAGCTTCTGTGACAGATCTTCCGAATACTCAACTACATTTGCCACATCATCTAAGGCTTCGCTTTCCTCCACCATCGGGCATACCACATAGACCTGATGTCCTTTCTTAACCTCTGCCCGGATAAATGCCTGTGCTTTCGGGCGGTAGCTCTCATCCACTACACAGTTTTTGATCGGAATCCGTCCTGCCGGCAGTTCATTAATTACCGAAATATCAAGATCTCCGTACATAATGATCGCAAGGGTTCTCGGAATCGGTGTCGCACTCATAACAAGAACATGTGGCGTTCCCCCTTTTAACGATAATTTCTCTCTCTGTCTTACGCCAAACCGATGCTGCTCATCCGTCACAACAAGCGCCAGATTATCATATTCCACCTTGTCCTGTATCAACGCATGCGTTCCAACGATCACATCCGCACGATGCTCTGCAATCTCCTGATACGCTTCCCGTTTCTCCTTTGCCGTCATCGAACCGGTCAACAGCGTAACATGGATTCCATATGGCTCAAATAAGCCGGTCAGTTCTTTAAAGTGCTGATTTGCAAGTACCTCGGTCGGCGCCATGATCACACCCTGATAACCCTGCGTCGCACAGGCAAATAAAGCGATCGCAGCAACGATCGTTTTACCGGAACCGACATCCCCCTGTACAAGACGGTTCATCACATGCTCTGAATTCATATCTGCCATGATATCTCGAACCGCATCCATCTGTGCCCCAGTCAGACGATACGGAAGGCTCTCGATAAACCCTGTCACCTGCTCCGTAAATGGTATCTTCGCCTGATTGTATTTCACCGTATCATGTTCTTTCAGACTATGCATATTCTCTATAAATTCATAAAATTCATCAAAGGCAACCCGCTTGATCGCAGCTCTTAAGTGATCCTCCGTATCCGGGAAATGGATATGGGTTACGGCTTCATTTGCCCTCATCAGATCATATTCATCCCGAATGTCCTCCGGTATATAATCTGAAAGCGTCTGAATCAGAGGAAGCGTTCCCTTTACCGCTTTCTGGATCGTCTTGCTTGTAATACCCGCCGTACAACCATATACAGGCTGCCATTCTTTTAAAATTTCCTGATATTGGGGCACTGTATAGTACTCCGGCTGGCTCATCGTATACATGCCATTCTTATATTTCACTTCTCCGACAAAGATATAACGATCTCCAATATGAAAATAATTACGCAGAAAAGGACAATTAAACCATGTCAGTTTAATTGTCCCGGTATAATCTTTGGCATAGGCAGTCGCAATCGAGAATCCGCGAAGCTTCTTCACTTCCACCCGACTGTTGATCGTCACACTTACTGCCTGACGCTCATCTGCCTGTATATCCTGAATGTCAACAGGATCCATATATGTAATATAAGTTCTTGGATAATAATGGATAAGGTCACTCACTGTAGAGATACCAAGCTTTGCCAGATTACCGGCTGTTTTTTCTCCTATCCCTTTAATACAAGTTACCTTATCCTTTAATTCCATGTAGTTTTTCTCCCTTTATTCTACAGAAACAATGTAATAATAGATTGGCTGACCACCATAGTAGTTCTGTACATCGCAGTCAGGGAAGCTTTCTTCCACTCTTGCCGCAAATGCCTCTGCATCCTCCTTCTTTACATCTGCTCCGTAATAAATACTGATCAGTTCGCTGTCTTCATCTACTGCATCTTTGATCAGATCGAATGTAACATCCGAAATGTCATTACCAACGGATACCAGTCCCTTATCACCGATACCCATGATATCTCCCTCATGGATGGCTTTTCCATCGATGGAGGTATCTCTGACCGCATATGTTACCTGTCCGCTCTTTACATTTGATACAGCTTCTAACATATTGTTTTTGTTATCCTCTAATGTCATCGTACTGTCAAACGCTATCATTGCACTGATACCCTGTGGCGCATTTGCCGTTGCAAGGACGATGATATTCTTATCTTCACATAAGCCGGCTGCCTGATTGGCTGCAAGAACAACATTTTTATTATTTGGGAATATAAATATATTCTCGGCATGAACCTTCTCGATCGCATTCAGCATATCCTCAGTGCTTGGATTCATCGTCTGACCACCTTCGATCACATAATCAACTCCAAGCTCCGTAAAGAACTCCTTTAATCCATCACCCATGGATACTGCGATGAAACCATATTGTTTCTTTGGCTGCTGTTTTTCTTTCTCTGCCTGTCTTGCAGCTTCCTGTCTGGCTGCTTCTTCCCGTTCTGCCTGCTTGATGACCTTCTCATGATGCTCCAGTCTCATATTATCGACCTTCATATTTGACAGATAACCAAGGGTAAGACCTTTTTCAAATGCCTGGCCCGGATGGTTTGTATGAACATGGATCTTTACGATCTCATCATCTGATACACAGACAATGGAATCACCGATCGACTCTAAGAACTGTTTCAGATCTTCTTCCTCTTTTATGCCGTATGGTTTTTCCAGATTAATAATAAATTCTGTACAATATCCGAACTTGATATCGGCCGACAGATCTTCAGAATACTTTGGATTGTCAACACCGGATACTCCTGCTCCGGAAGGCTTTGTATCTGCAATTACGACACGTCCGAGAATACAGTCAACTGCACCCTTTAATACTTCCATCAGGCCCTGTCCGCCGGAATCCACAACACCGGCCTCTTTTAATACCGGAAGCAGCTCCGGTGTGGAAGCAAGCACTTCATCTCCATGCTTAATGATGGTTTCGCAGAATTCCTCCAATGTAATATCTGTACCTGCACATTCTCTGGCCTTAGTAGCAATACCTCTGGCAACTGTAAGGATCGTTCCTTCCTTTGGCTTCATAACAGCCTTATAAGCTGTCTCAACCGCCTTCTGGAATGCATCAGCAATCTCGATTACTCCGATCTCTGTTTTATCCCCGATCTTCTTGCTGAAACCACGAAGAAGCTGAGAAAGGATTACACCTGAATTACCTCTGGCTCCACGAAGGGAACCGGTTGACATTGCCTTTGCGATATCACTCATTGTCTCCTTACAGGATTCAACTTCCCTTTTTGCTGACATGATCGTCATTGTCATATTTGTACCGGTATCTCCATCCGGTACAGGGAACACATTCAGCTCATTAATATAATCTTTTTTATTATCAAGGTTATTCGCACCGGCTATAAATGCTTTCTTCAGTGCAAGTGCATCAATCGTATTTTTCACTTCTACAGTTCCTCCGTCTAATCTAGAATCTTTACATCTTCAACAAATACATTTACCTGACTGACCTTAAGAGATGTAAAATCTTCTACTTTATATTTTACAGACTGCATCAGATTATCTGTTACAGCCTTGATGCTGACACCATATGCCACAACGATATGAAGCTCTACCACAATATCTCCATTCTCATCAAACGTAACATGAATTCCCTGCGTGATATTGTTTCCTTTTAACTGTTTTACGATTCCGTCTTTTACACTGACAATACCCATACCAACAATGCCAAAGCAATCGAGTGCTGTCATACCTGCTACCTGTGCAACCACATTCTCATCCAGACTGACGGTTCCATTATCATTATTTATATATTCGTTCATAGAAAACCTCCCATGCTTTTGTCCTGTTATATGATGTGCAGGAATCCCATCTCCTTATCATTCTGAAAAGTATATTTAAAAATAGGCAAACCTGTCTCACCATAATTATAAACATATAGTTCTATTATAACAGAGAATATGCAAATTTCAAGACAACCATTTATTGTCTATTCTTTTTAAAAAAATTAAAAATATGCTTGCATATAACAAAATTATCTGATATAGTAACATTTGTTGTGAACTTATGAGAGGATAAGTTTAATAAAAATAAGGAGGTGCTATCATGGCAAAATGTTCAGTTTGTAATAAAGGTGCTCATTTCGGTATCAAAGTGAGCCATTCACATAGAAGAGCAAATAAGATGTGGAAATCAAATGTTAAGTCTGTTAAGGCTATCGTAGATGGTTCTCCAAAGAAGATTTATGTTTGTACTTCATGTTTAAAATCTGGAAAGGTTGAGCGTGCATAGTTCACCTCGTATTCTTTCTAAAAAAGACTGCCATAAAACAATGGCAGTCTTTTTTATTTTCTTTTTTCAGACTGCCGGCCAAGCTTCTATCATAAATTCTCAAAATCTCTCCTGCCGTAACCCGGTCAGGTCATTGACTTTTAGCATCTGCAAAATAATATATATGCCATTAAAAAAAAGATTACAATAAGCAAAAATTCCAGAAACCCTTCTACCAGATAGCTGAATATCATTCCGATTGCAACGAAAAAGAGGGCAAATCCAACTACACGCTTCAAACAACATCACCGCCAAAAAAAGACTTCACATACCATTATAAGATATGCAAAGTCTTTTTCTTTTATGTCTGTTTTATTCCTCTGCCGGTTTCGATGCTTCTTCTACCGCCTGTTCAATCTGCTCTTCTTCCTCTGTCTTTTCCTTCTTAAAGAAGCCGGTGATCCGGTCAACGATCTCAGGTGCCATATCAATGATCTTGCTGATGGCATCCTGATTCTTAATATTAACAAGTCTTGTCTTACCGTTTGAGATAACCAGAACCGCAGCCGGACTGAGCTTTGCTCCGATACCACCGGCCGCATTATTGCCGGTCTGTTTATTGAACGCACCGGCCGCCATACCGAAATTCACATCAAGAAGTGGAATAATGATCGTATCTCCTACCTTGATAGGATCTCCCACTACAGATTTGGATGAAACAAATCCATCCATTCCATGAAACAAAGTGCTGATCGTTCCGTCAATATTTGTATTTGCCATTACTTATTTCCTCCCGAAATCTTTTTTAAATATGCCATAGATCTTTTCACGTATTTATTAAAGCATACATTGCAGCAATAATATAATATATTATAAACCCTGATTCTTCCTTTTATGAAAATATCCCCTTCCAATATCTTCTTGGAAAAATCCGGAGTTATATCTATTTTATTATAATATAACGGTAAAATCAAACTCAGATATCCAAGTTGTTTTCCGGTAGATGCCGGATCTCCTGAACCATATGTCACCTGCCCTTTGATCTTTGTCGGATTCAGATGCTTTAATAACAGGATCACGTTTCGCTTTAACACCTGAAATGCCTGCTTCGTTGTACCCGCCCGGACGAATTTCTTATACTGCTCCGCCTTATCTTTCATATGGCGCAGTTTTCTTACAACTGCTTCGATCTTATCCTTTACCGCAATAACAAATCGGTCAAACTTCTTACCGATACGGGTAAATATCGTCTCCGGACTTTTTTGAAATTCCGAATGATCTTCTGCAAATTCCCGATTAGCATCTCTATCTTCTCTGTCGGGATCTGCATCCTGTATCATCTGATCTGACAAACCATCCTGCTGATCGGATTCAGCATCTTCTGCTTCCTGCTTTTCCGTTTTTTTCGCTTTTCCGGCTTCCGCCTGTTCGCGTTTTTCCTGTTTCTTTGCTTTTCGTGTCTCTGCCTTTTCCTGTTTTTTCAGTTTTTTTGCTTCTCTGACTTCAGCTTTTTTCCGCATACGAGTTTCTTTTTCACTTTCTGCGGCTTCTGTCTCCGTATCTGTTTCTTCCTGGCTTTCTTCCGAAAATCCATCTTCATTGGATACCAGCGTTCCGCCGAATGACCGCAGCCAATATACAAAGCCGTTTTCATCATAATTTGCTTTGAAGCAGAATACAAAACCCAACCATGAGGCTTTTAATTTGCATATAAAATTGTCATGTTTTTCTGCATAAAACCGATACCGGACAGGAACGAATAATAATAAAAGCAACAGTACAAGTACAAGCCCTATCAGGATCAATACTGTAATCAACAGAATCTTTAATATCAATAAGAAAATATGTAACATATGCTCCCCTTATATCAGCACACTGTCATGTCATATAGAAAATAGTCCTTACAATCAAACTTTCCGGTCGTACCGTATACATCCCGGATAATATCCCGTATAAGAAAAAACGCTCCGGCCTTTGTCATCGACATTCCAACGATAACGATATCATCCGTTCGTTTCTTATAGTACGGCTGCAGGAATTCATTTGCCTCATAAACCTCTAACAGCCCGTCCTCAAACAATGGAAGTGTTATGACATAAACATCCGCACAGGGCTTCCGCTTTTTTATTCTTTTTATCAGTCGGGATGCCGTCCTATCCGGCATAACTCCGGTATAAAGCCGCTTTACTATTGTCATTTTTTCACTCCCCTGCTCTGTCAGACCTCTCTCTAATCTTCCATAATTCCCTGAATGATCACATAACATGCAAGAACCTCGCTGCGATTTGAACAGCGCACCAGTGCATTATCAATATAATCTTTGATCTCCTGCTGTGTATTAAAGAACACAGGAATTGTAGAAAGTATCTTCGCCATGACCGCACGATTAACTACCTGTGAGTTTCCGGTAAATACCTCTCCGAATTCTTCTATGAGTTTATCCTTTTTCGAAATAATATATTCAGAATCCGCAAGTGCGCCTGTCTCAATCTTCACATGATCGATATCTACAAACATACTGCCGGATAACAGCTTTTCCAGTGTATCAATACGATGATAAGCATCCTCCAGACCAAGGCGGATAATATCCGGCTGATTGGAAGATATGATATCATAGATCGGAGCTTCAAGCACCATCCGGTGTTCTCCCGCTTCCTCCTGTGCGCCTTCATTTGCAACCAGCATGTCATATGCATCCGTCGGGAATTCATCTTCATTTTCCATGGATTCATAGATACGTCTGATAATAGATAATGCCCGCATACAGGATTCCGATACTCCTGACTTGCATTCAGCCGCAAGCATCATGCTGTACAGATCATTTACCAGCTCGATCAGCATCATATAATCAGATACGACATCATTGATAAAGCCTGCACTTTTATCCAGAACCGTTGACAGATTCCTGTATCCGTCAAAATCAAGATGTGCATAATCTCCCTCTTTAATAATCTCGTACGCTTCATGCAGAGAAGAATATTCTGTCTCGAATTTCTCCGGAAGCTGTAATAAGGCAGTTTCTTCTACTGTCTCTATAAAATCATCCAATGAACTGATCTCACAACCATTATAAATTGATAAAGTCTGTCCGATAATATCGTAAAATCTTGCCTTTGTCATACGAAGCGGAAGCTGACCTACGATCTGCTGGATCTTCGCATTTACCGCTACCTTATCCTTGTCTGCAAAGATGAAGTTAAAGACCTCCGCACTGAACTGCTCTGCATCAAATTCCTCAAACATCTTCTCAAGTTCTTCGTCCACATTTTCCTCGAATCCATATTCTTTTCGGTTCAGGATATATTCGTACAACTCAAACGCATCAGTATATGCAGTAAGTACCTTCATCTTCTCCGTGATCTTATTTCTCATTCCGGAGATAAACGCCAGATCCTTGTCATCCAATTGATCCGCATCTCCTGCCAGATAAGTTCCGACCAGCTTATTGATTCCCATAACACATTCATAAATATATGGATCCTCTGCAAAATCTTTGTCTGCCATCAGTTCACGGATCACGACATAGTTTAACGCAAATTTCTGACAGGCATATTCGAAATCTGCCGTCATTACTGCATCTGCAAATTTTGCAAGATTCTCATCCATATTGTTCTTACGGGTTATCTCTGTGATCAGTTTTTTATCTTCATTATACATAACTATCTATTATCCTCTCATCCTTAATTAAATCCATCTCTTATTTATGCTCGTGCGTGAACAAATGATCCTGGCAATATTCCTTGTTGCCTGTACATCTGGAGCAATAACGGAACTGCATGTCCGGTGCTTCCTTATCTGTGATGCCGCATACATAACATTTATGTGTCACATTCTCTGAATTGTTGACACGCACCTGCTTCGCATAATTCCTCCTTCGCTTGATCTGCTTTGGAGAAAGCCGTCTGAAATCCTTTGTGCTGAAATAGAAAATTACAAAGTTTAAAAGTGACATTACGATATTTACACGTCCCATCAGGTTTGCGTTCATAAAATAATATCCTATAAACACCAGATACAAAACAGATAACCACTTCATCTTAACCGGAATGATCATTGCATACAGTACCTGCATATCCGGATAACAAACTGCAACTGCCAAAAATAAAGACAGGCAGATATAATAACTGGATACGATATAGATATGAGAATCCCATGACATCGGAATATGAAATACATACTGACAAAGTATATATGCGATCATCGTTCCTGCCATCGTGAGAAACATACCACCAAATATATACAGGTTGTACAAAAACGTACCGATTGAACGTTCTAATAGATTACCGATACTATAATAAAAAAACAACATAATGATAGTAAAAATACTGACACTTAATTCCGGAGGAGTGATTACCCATGTAAGCAATCTCCAAACTTCTCCCTGCATAACAAATGCAGGAATAAGAATCAGCTTTGATAAAACCTGTGGTGCAAACATCAGAAGCAGATAGCCAATGACATATCCAAGGATCAGATACAGGGACAGATTCTTGATCGCATACCGACCAAACTTCCTTTCAAGCTTGTTTATCATCTTCATGAATGGATCTCCTTTTAATTTCATTCAAACTATTTGTTTTCGGTATATAAACAGATTTTCCAACATCTGTTATATCCACAAATCAGGGAACTGCCATATTCCCATCCAATGAGAATATGGCTGATAGTATCCCGACATTATCAAATTATATAATAGAACGAAAAACTTTACAACAGCACAATCATGAAGAATTTCTAACTTTTATATATCTTAATCCACAACCAGCTCCAATCCTTCCGGCAAAACGACCTGATACAAGTTCTTATTGTTCTCAAATAATTCCTGTGGACCGACACCAAAATACATGAATACAGATTCAAAGGTATCTCCTTTTTTCACTGTATAATGCATCTTTCCATCTCCGGAGCCTTCCTGTTCTATCGGAATACAGATTTCTTCCCCTTCCTGCATATTATAGACATTTACATACGGATTTGCAGTTATGATGTCACAGAGATTACATTTGTAGTGTTTTGAAAGCTTATATAATGTATCCCCTTTTTCTACTACATGGATCACTCCATTGCAATGATCATAATTTTCCATTTCATACCATCCGGCTTTTTTTATTATTATATTCGGAATCTGAAAAATGTTCCCTTTTCTTCTTATTAAAATATAAATCTTTCTCTGCCTTTTTCTAAAATAAAAATTAAATAATAAAAAATCAAGGAAAATCAATCCTAAAATAAATATTAAGTTCGTCAGAAAAGGGAAAAAATCATTGTTTTTTGTAAAACGTTCCACTATAATAGATTCGGTTCAATAAAGAGAAAATTTTGCAAAAAGATTAGGATGGTTTTTATGTACAAATTAGGAATTGACATTGGCTCAACAACCGTTAAAGTTGTTGTTCTTGATGATTCACACAAGATTTTATTTTCTGATTACAGAAGACACTACGCAAACATAAAGGAGACATTACAGTCTCTTATAAATGATGCAAAAGCCAGGCTTGGTGATGTAGAAGTTACTCCGGCGATCACCGGCTCCGGCGGTCTTGCGCTGGCAGAGGTTATCGGTGTACCTTTTACGCAGGAGGTAGTCTGTGTTTCCGAAGCATTACAGGACTATGCTCCACAGACGGATGTTGCGATCGAGCTTGGTGGCGAAGATGCTAAGATCATATATTTTACAAATGGAATCGAACAGCGTATGAATGGTGTCTGTGCCGGTGGTACAGGTTCCTTCATCGACCAGATGGCTACTCTTCTTCAGACAGATGCCAGTGGTCTGAACGAATATGCAAAGGACTATGATACGATCTATCCGATCGCTGCCCGCTGTGGTGTATTTGCCAAGACAGATATCCAGCCTCTGATCAATGAAGGTGCAACCAAGCCGAATCTGGCTGCGTCTATCTTTCAGGCTGTTGTCAACCAGACAATTTCCGGTCTTGCATGTGGTAAGCCGATCAAAGGAAATGTTGCGTTCTTAGGCGGCCCGCTTCATTTCCTCCCGGAACTGAAAAATGCATTTATCCGTACTCTGAATCTGACCGGGGATGCGATCATCGATCCGGGTCATTCTCATCTTTTTGCTGCAACAGGTGCTGCCCTGAATTCCAAGCCGGAGGTATCCAGAACGCTCGGCGAACTCAGCCATTCCTTAGACGGCGAGTTACATATGGCTGAAAATGTACTCCGTCTCCCTCCATTATTCGAAGACGAAGCAGCCTATGAAGCATTCAAGGAGGAGCACAATAAATATAAAGTAAAACGCGGTGACCTTGCTACATATAAAGGAAACTGCTTCATCGGTGTTGATGCCGGTTCTACAACCACCAAGGTAGCTCTTGTCGGTTCAAATGGTGAATTATTATACGACTTCTACAGCAGCAACAACGGAAGTCCGTTAAATACGACGATCAAAGCGATCAAGGATATCTATTCCAAGCTGCCGGAGGGTGCTGTCATCGCCGGTTCATGCTCTACCGGTTACGGCGAAGCCCTGATCAAGCAGGCACTTTCTCTTGATTTTGGCGAAGTAGAAACGATTGCCCACTATACGGCAGCAGCATTCTTTGATCCTGAAGTTGACTGTATCCTCGATATCGGCGGTCAGGATATGAAATGTATCAAGATCAAGAACAAAGTCGTAGATAATGTCATGTTAAATGAAGCATGTTCCTCCGGCTGTGGTTCTTTCATTGAAACATTTGCCAAATCCTTAAATTATGATATTGCGGATTTTGCAAAGATCGCTACAACTGCCAAGACTCCTATCGACCTTGGTTCCAGATGTACGGTATTCATGAATTCAAAAGTAAAACAGGCACAGAAGGAAGGTGCGTCTGTAGCTGATATCTCAGCCGGTCTGGCATATTCCGTTATTAAGAATGCACTTTTAAAGGTTATCAAACTGACGGATCCAAAGGATCTCGGTAAGAACATCGTCGTACAGGGTGGTACCTTCTACAACGATGCTGTCTTAAAGAGCTTCGAGGTAATCTCCGGCAGAACCGCTATCCGACCGGATATCTCCGGTATCATGGGTGCTTTCGGTGCTGCCCTTATTGCCATGAATAAATATAAAGAGGGCTTTAAGACTTCTATGCTGTCGATCGATGAGATCAGCAAGCTGACTTATACCACAAATATGACCAGATGTAAGGGCTGTACCAACAACTGTCTGCTGACGATCAACCATTTCTCAAACGGTAAGAACTTCATTACCGGAAATCGTTGTGAAAAGGGTGTCGGTCTTAAGAAGAATGCTGATAACATCCCGAATCTGTTCGAATATAAATTAAACAGGATCTTCGACTATACCCCGCTTACACCTGATATGGCAAAACGTGGTGTGATCGGTATCCCTCGTGTTCTGAATATGTATGAAAATTATCCATTCTGGTTCACTTTCCTGACAAAGCTCGGATTCTCGGTAGTACTTTCTCCAAAGTCATCCAGAGATATCTACAGTCTTGGTATTGAATCGATTCCAAGTGAATCCGAATGTTATCCGGCTAAGATCTCACACGGACATGTTATGTGGCTGTTAAAGAATGGTATCACATCCATTTTCTATCCTTGTGTTCCATATGAAATGAACGAAACACCGGAAGCAAATAACCACTACAACTGCCCGATTGTTACATCCTATGCCGAAAATATCAAAAACAACATGGAAGAATTAAAGGATGACAAGATCACCTTTATCCGTCCGTTCGTCGCACTGGATAATGAACAGGCTCTTGTCGATCGTATGTATCGTGAAATGAAAAAATACTACGATGTTACAACCGATGAGATCGCATCTGCTGTCCGTGCTGCATATGAAGAAGCAGAAAAAGTAAAGACCGATATCCGTGAAAAAGGCGAAGAAACTCTTCGATATATCGATGAACACGACATCCTTGGAATCGTCCTTGCCGGTCGTCCATACCATATCGACCCTGAGATCAACCACGGTCTTCCGGAACTGATCAACTCATATAAGATCGCTGTTCTGACAGAGGATTCCGTTGCTCATCTGGGACAGGTAGATCGTCCGCTTATCGTATCTGACCAGTGGATGTACCACTCCAGATTATATAAGGCAGCAAACTATGTTAAGACCTGTGACAATCTGGAACTGATCCAGTTGAACTCCTTCGGCTGTGGTCTGGATGCCGTAACAACCGACTGTGTAAATGATATCCTGACAAAATCAGGAAAGATTTATACCGTTTTGAAGATTGATGAAGTAAGTAACCTTGGTGCTGCCAGAATCCGTATCCGTTCACTGATCAGCGCCGTTAATTCCAGAAAGGAACAAAACTACAAGACCTGCCCGTCAAGCAGTGCTATCAACCGAATCGAATTTACCAAGGATATGATGAAGGACTACACCGTTCTTGCTCCACAGATGTCACCGATCCATTTCAATCTGTTGGAATCTGCATTCAAAGTTATGGGACTTAATATCGAGATCCTTCCGGATGCAACCAAGGAAACGATCGATGTCGGATTAAAATATGTAAATAACGATGCCTGTTATCCATCTCTGATCGTCGTCGGTCAGTTGATGAGTGCCATCACATCCGGTAAATATGATGTAAATAAACTTGCAGTTATCATGAGCCAGACCGGTGGTGGCTGCCGTGCAACCAACTATGTTGGATTTATCAGACGTGCGCTTGCAAAAGCAGGTTACGGTCAGATCCCTGTAATCGCATTATCAGCTCAGGGATTTGAGAAGAACTCCGGTTTCCCTATCACCTTAAAGCTTGCAAAACGGGCAATTCAGGCACTTGTCTATGGTGATGTCTTCATGCGTTGTCTTTACCATACAAGACCATACGAGAAAGAACCGGGATCTGCAAATGCGATCCATAAGAAATGGGAAAAGATCTGTAAGAAGACACTGGAAGAAACAGGAAGCACAGCAAGATTTAAAAAGAATATCAATGGAATTGTACATGACTTCGATACTCTCCCACTTCTTGACATCAAGAAGCCAAGAGTCGGTATCGTTGGAGAGATCCTTGTAAAGTTCCTTCCATCTGCAAACAACCATCTGGTTGATCTGCTGGAATCAGAAGGTGCTGAAGCTGTTATGCCGGATCTGCTTGATTTCTTCATGTACTGCTTCTACAACAGTAATTATAAATATGAATATCTGGGCAAGACACACAAAGGCGCAATCATCGGAAATGCAGCCATCTCGCTCCTTGAGCATATGAGAAAGCCTGCAACTGATGCTTTAAAGGCAAGCAAACGTTTTGATCCACCTACACCGATCACGCATCTTGCAGAATATGCCAGACCTTTTGTATCCATCGGTAACCAAACCGGTGAAGGCTGGTTCTTAACAGGTGAAATGATCGAGCTGATCAACAGCGGTGCCGCAAATATTGTCTGTGCACAGCCATTTGCCTGTCTGCCAAACCACATTGTCGGCAAGGGTGTTATCAAGCATCTTCGTGAGGCTTATCCGGATGCTAACATTGTGGCAGTCGACTACGATCCTGGGGCATCCGAGGTTAACCAGATCAACCGTATTAAGCTGATGCTGGCAGCGGCCAACAAGAAGCTGAAATAGCCCGCCTGTTTGGACATTGCGGCAAACTGCATATAGACAAATATACTTAACAATTACAAAAACAGACACATATAACTTCTATTCCGCAGATCACTTTCGTTCTGTTTTTCACGTAGCGGTACTAAATTCACCGCTTATCGCGGTTCATTAAGAACCGACGTGAAAAAAGGTCTGCTTCATAGAAATATATGTGTCTGTTTTTTCTTTTATATACGAATGCCTATATGCAGTTTTTATATTTATCGAAGCATTATCATTCTCTACACAAGGCAAGTATTTCATAATAAAAACAGCTACATATATCTTCTATTCCGCAGATCACTTGCGTTCTGTTTTTCACGTAACGGTACTAAATTCACCGCTCTTGCGGTTCATTAAGGACCGACGTGAAAAAAGGTCTGCTTCATAGAGATATTTTGTAGCTGTTTTTATTTACCCTTTTTTTGCATGTATTTTGTTCTTATAGTAAGATAATATCTTATATCATCCGCATAGGGATGCCACGTTCACTTAAATACTTCTTCAGATCTGAGATCTCAAGCTCTTTGTAATGGAATAATGATGCCGCGAGTGCAGCTTCTGCTTTTCCTTCTGTTAGTGCGTCGTAGAAGTGTTCTTTGGTTCCTGCTCCACCGGAAGCAATAACCGGTACATTTACATTCTCTGCAATCGTTCTGGTAAGGTCGATATCGTATCCGGCTTTCGTACCATCACAGTCCATACTGGTAAGAAGAATTTCCCCTGCACCGAGTTCAACTGCTTTCATTGCCCATTCCACTGCATCGATACCGCAGTCGATCCTTCCGCCATGCTTGAAGATATTCCAACCGCCATCCGGTCGTTTCTTTGCATCAATGGCAAGAACTACGCATTGACTTCCGAACTTATCGGCTGCTTCTGCGATCAGATTCGGATTGTCGATTGCTGCTGAATTAACCGATACCTTATCTGCACCTTCGCGGAGAATGGCTTTGAAATCATCAACGGTACGGATACCACCGCCAACCGTAAATGGAATAAAGATCGTCTCAGCCACACGTCTGACCATATCTACTACGATATTTCTCTGATCGGAGGATGCAGTGATATCTAAGAATACAAGCTCATCCGCACCGGCTTTATCATAAGCTGAAGCAACCTGAACCGGATCTCCGGCATCTACCAGATTTACAAAATTAATACCCTTTACAACTCGTCCGTTTTTCACATCCAGACATGGAATAATTCTCTTTGTATGCATGATTACGCCTCCAATTCTATAAAATTCTTCAGGATCTGAAGTCCAACGGTTGAACTTTTCTCCGGATGGAACTGGCAGGCAAATACATTACCATGTTCGATCGAAGCATGGATATTCGTTGAGTAAAATGTGGATGCAGCTACATCTTCCTCATGATCTGCCTTCAGATAATACGAATGAACGAAATATACATATGGATGTTCCGGAAGTCCTTTAAATAACCTTGCTTTCGGATTGATATCAAGTGAGTTCCATCCGATCTGTGGAATCTTAAGTCCCGGTGCATCCGGAATCCGAAGGATCTGTCCATCTACGATTCCCAATCCTGTTACTCCCGGTGTCTCCTCACTTGTCTTAAATAATAACTGAAGTCCAAGACAGATACCCAGAAATGGTTTTCCCGAATCAACGACATCATAAATAACATTTTTCAATCCATATTCATTGATTTTTCCCATTGCATCGCCAAAACTTCCAACACCCGGAAGAATAACTCCAGAGCTGTCCATAATGACATCCCTGTCTCTCGTAATTATGGCTTCTTCGCCAAGAAATTGTACGGCTTTTTCGACGCTTTTGATGTTACCTGCATCGTAATCAATAATCGCTATCATTTGTCTATTTCCTTTCAAATCAGGTATAAATCATCCTTTATCAGCAATGACCTTCATCATTATATCACACCAAAGGTACAGTGTCTAATTACTCTATATAGTAACTTTTTCTTTTTAATTAAACATTTGTTCTGTTTATGTTATGCTATTGTTGTATAATTGAAAAGAAAGCAGGATGTGATGTTCCGATTATTCGATGCCCTCTAGTTTACAAAGGAGGGTGATGCCCTATGAACACGCTTGAAGTTTTAACTTTAGTGCTAGTAATTTTTGCGGCTCTGTCTTACATAGACAATCATAATAATAAAAAGAAATAGCATCCTCCGACCAAAGTGAATGCTATTTCTTAATAAATACCATATTACTGAGGGCAAATCGGATATTACATCCGATTACCTTTCTAAGTAGATTATATACTAGGGCATTTGTTTTTTCAAGTGCCCTTTTTGGTCCTATGTCAAGATTTAGTACAAGTTAATATGAGAAACTTTTGCCATTTTATATACACTTTCCATCACAGAGTATAATGGCATAAAGTGCAGAGATTAATTAGACACAAGTGGTTTATCATTTATGGGTAAAACAAGAAATTTTATGAAAGGCAGAGAAGCCTCAACTCAAAAATAGAACCTTGATTGGCTCTATTTTTCTACCTAAAAACAGAGCAACCTTTTACAATTGCCCTGCCTAATTTACTAAAATGTTATCTTTTCATAACGACCATTTCTGGCAACATACACCGGTAACTCTGCATACTCGCTGTAAGCCTTAACACCACATCTATCACTCAGATCCATATTACTGTAATAACGTTCAGACACTACAATACCGATCTGTCTAGCTTTCTGTGATAACAGAACTTCATTCTCCCTTTTTAGGACATCCAGTGTAATTGCAGGGTATGCACCACACAGATTCATAACAATCTCCATATCTGTTGGTATTGGAATACCAAGTAGTAAATGACTCTCAACAAAAGAATCTGAAAAGCATAGACCTTTTCCTGTTACATAAGTTGCACAGGTACTTCCATTATCTGTACATAAATCCGAGGCACTCATATAAATTAAATGCTCGTAATCAAGATCATAGATTAATGCGATCTCGCGCATATTATTCTGATACCAATCTGTTGTACCATCAAGAGTGTTTACAACTCTCGTGGAAATTGTATAAGGTTTGCACATTTCTTCTAAGTAAGATTTCTTCAGACTTAACACAGTTTTTATCAACACAGGGCCTATCAAATTATCATCCACTGCTTTATTTATTGTAATAATATTACAATAAAACTTTTTTAACACTTTTTGCAATGCCTGTAATGACTCAAGCAGACTGAATAGAAGGCTTTTAAATTTACAATATTCCCTTTCTTCCACAGTCTGAATCTTATCCTGGAAAAAGGTCTTTAAAGCTGCTAAAAAGGCTGCTTTCGTCTTACCATCTAAAAGAAAATCCTCTTCTGTTAATTCATAATTTTCCTCAGAATCTGTTAAAAAGCTATACAGGTTTCGCATATCGCTTATAAAATTCGTCATGAAAATATCAACATCGTCTGAAATATCATGAGATTTAGCTAACTTATAGCTACTTAGAAGCGATTTCAAATAAATAGAATAATTAACAAAATTACATAAATACTGAGCATCTAAACCATTCTTTCTGATTGAATCCATAATAACACCTAGTATTATAACTACCTCCTTTAGATAGTCATAATGCATTTTCCTTTCTTTGTAAATGATTAAAATTAAACATAAAACAATGAGGTAACCTTTTACAGTTACCTCATTATAAAATATTTATAGTATGATATCATGCTTTCCGCTTTTATCAGCGTCATGTAATTTTTCACCAGTATATGAATATTCACCTAAATGCTTTCCTCTCTGATTATAAACCTCAAAACATCCAGATTCAAAATCTACTGAAATATAAATCTTCTGCAAATATGAATAAATATCCCGTCTGCAACCTTTTCTATTTTTTGTACTTATTGCAGATTCAAAAGAATAACCATTTCTTTTTGCTACTTCCTTAGCAATACTTGAAAACAGACTTTTCTTATCTACTCCTATGCTCAAAAGAGATTCTTGTACTTGCTGATAATCACAGCATAAATCGCTATTCGGTAATGGATTCTTATTTGTTGGAGTTACCATAGAAATTAGCTCATGCTTCTCTCCTAATATTCCAATAAAAGAATCAAGTTCTTTTGTGATATTATTTATTACATAAATGCTGTCCGTTAACTGCTTTATATCCAAAGAATGCTTAGAATTTACTGTAGGAACAATTACATCGCCTTGCTTCAATAAAAAAGATAGCTGTTTACTAAATTCAGACGAAAATTCTAATTCTAATGACATATTCAATTCTTCATTTAATTGTGCTGAATCAAATATGCAGAGACGTTTTCTCCTATGAATCTTATTCATATAAATTGTAAATTGATTCTTTATATTTAAGAACTTACCAAGATTCAAGTTAGGATAAAATGCTGCAAAATTACAATCAAAATATTTACAAAGAATATTAATCAATTTATCTAAATAAATTGGGTTACTATTTTCTGTTTTGAAAGCTTCATCTAATAAAATATACATAATCTATTTCCTTGAGTTATTATACCCAGTAAACATGATCCGCTCAGTTTCACTCGCAAATTGTGTGAAAAAATTCTTATTATCATAAATCACACCATAAAATGGATCCACTTTAATAGATTCTATATTAGATGTCCCAGTATTATCCTGATCAACAAAATAGATTTTAGTATTTTTAGCAATTTGTGGATCTTCCATCATGCGTCGCACTATTCGATTTATTACATGATCACTATGTGTCTCAACTATAACTCCTCTACCAGAAACTGCCATAGCAATCAAAAAATCTGCAATAGCCATTTGCGCTTTTGGATGTAAATGAATCTCTGGCTGCTCTAAGCAAAGAAGCTCATTAGGATTTAACAATATTCCTTCTGTGATAATTGGAAGTACCTGACTTGCACCAAATCCAACATTTGAGATCTTATAATCCCCAACCGTTACCTGTACAGCATCAAATTCCTTTCTTACTGCACAATTTTTAAATCCTAAATATTCCATCCAATTTTGCACATGTTGCTCTAACGTTAAAACATCATAAGATTTTAAAGATTCCTCTTCATCAGTCATCTTAAAAAATGCTAACTTTTTATCTTTCTGATCACTTGCCAAAATTGATGGAGTATTTTCTCCACTAATGCCAACCTCATTTACATAATTTTCTGCAGAATAATTTCCTTGAGGGTAAACTCTCAAAGGTGTTAAGTAATGCAAATTACTAAACTGCATTGAAATTACTTTATAAATTGTATAAAGATTTCCTAACAATTCTGCAATCTTTGTTCCACTAGGTTCTATATTGCTGGAATAGATAGTACTAATGAAAGCATTCTCAAAATAACAGGAAGCATTTTTCAGAACAACCTCGATATCATCATAATTAGGAAAATTAGTGAAAGTAATATCATATTTAGAATTACTTCGGCCTTTATTTGAGTGATTTTTCAAATAGATAACTGTGGTCATTACACTTTTTGATTTTTTTGTAACATTAATAGTAATCTTCTGCTCTTTTAAATAGTTATCCGGAAACCCCATATTGGCAGCATATACATTTTCAAAATTAATTAAAAATCCATCATTTTCATAGTTTTCAAAGACCTTATTAAGATTCTTATAACCGATAATATCTCTTTTACTCAATGATCTATTAGTAGATCTATTACTAGATTTACTATTCTTAGTATAGTTTTTAACTTTTGGTAAGAAAAAGGAGTAATTAAACGACATATCTTTTTCACAATCATGCCTAATAATTAAATCATGATATGATCCACCTTTTACATACTCGCCAGATAAACATAAAAAATTAGAAGCATTTCTATCTTCAAAACTTTGCTTCTGCAACAATAAACTATCGATGATTGAGCTTTTTCCACTAGAATTAGTGCCACACAATACTGTCAATGGAGCAAGTTCCAGAGAACCTATATCACTAAAACATTTATAATTCTTGAATCCAACAGACTTGAACATAGCCATACCTCCACCTCCTATTTTAGCATGAAGTATTTTTCATTACAATATGTAATTTATGCGTATACAATTAAAATTAAACATAAAACAATGAGGTAACCTTTTACAGTTACCTCACCAAAATAAAATAAACTTAGATTTTCACACAAACTGAAAATCTCGAAGACTCTAAATCTCCAAAAGATTTTCAGTTTGCGGGAATAATCTAAGTTTATTTAAGAACAACATCCTTATTAACAAGAACAATAGAGCACTGACCAATTTTCCAGTCATCACTTGAATAAACGACACTAAGACCAATAAAGCTACCATAAAATTCTGAAGAAGCATCAGAATCAACACATTCTCTACCAGTCTGATCAGCATTTGTTCTAAAGTGCTCTACATATTGTTTCTTTGTAGTATCCCAGCGATAGAAATTATTATGAGGAGCAGTTACCCAGTAGGTCTTGCCATTGTTGGTGTACTTGTATACTGGACCAGCATTGTGAGTTGCACCACTCCAATAAAGTTCAGGCATAATAGTTCCCTTATGGCATGTATCAGCATGATCAGCTTCCCCTACACCCTGCAATGTCATATCAGATCCACATTCATTACACCAGACATGGGTTTCATCACCCTCATATACATAGTACTGTTTTACAACGCCATTCTCTACATATAACAGATTAGAATACTGCTTCTCGTTGATTGCATGAATCCACTTTGCGTATTCCCAATTGCTTGGATTGTAAAGTCTGCACCAACCAGTGTATAACTTACCATCTGCACCATACAACTTATAGTCTACATGCTTACCAGCTTCATAGAACTTGCTCTCATACTCACCAGTGTAATCTCTCCACGCTAATGTGTAGTATTTGCCATTCTCCTTTTTCATATTAGGATGCTCTGAAAGTTTGAATGTTGATTCATCACTGTAAATCATATCACCGTCATCAAAGTTCCAAAGTTTAGGAAATTCTCCAACACTGCCATTGGCTAGCTCATACTGGCACTTCTGCAATTTACCGCCAGAAGTTCTGAATTCTCCTTCAGTAAGCTTTTCTTCATCCTTGTCACTGCTGTCATCACTCTGTGCTACACCATCTACATACTTCACGCCGTCATAAGTACCATTTGCAAGCACGCCATCTACATAGTACTTGCCATTAGACTTACGCATACCGGTGTAAAGTTCACCATCTTTGTAGAACTTGCCATTACAAGTGCCAGTGCCTAAGACACCATCCTTGTAGTATTTATTCTTGTAGCTTCCGGTAGCAAGTTCACCATTTACATAGTATTTACCATTGGATTTACGCATACCAGTGTAAAGTTCACCATTCTTGTAGAACTTGTTCTTGTAATCACCAGTAAGTAAACTGCCCTCGGAGTATCGCTTGCCATTGTAGCTTCCAGTGCCTAAAACACCATCCTTGTAATATTTATTCTCGCAAATACCGGTAGCAAGCTTGCCATTTCTGTAGTATTTGCCATCAACAATGCCACTGGCATAATCGCCATTTACATAGTACAGCTTTTTGTAAGTCCCAGTAAATTTCTTCCAATTCTTACCATCCCACTTTACACGCAAGCCAGACTGGTCAGTAGTAATAGTGTCCTTTTCAGCAGGTTTAACCTTTCCCTTAACATAGTACTCATTATCAAAAACACCACTATACTTCTTCCAAGTACCATTTATATCCAGATTATCTGTAGACTGCTCGTCAATTCCAGCTACGAAAACATAGCACACATCTTTTTCAATCTTAAAAGATGCTGTTGCAGCTTTATTAAAATAGTACCGCACATCCTTGACCTGTTTCCAACCAGTTACATTTTCAGGGTTACCCTTTGCATTTTTGTAAACAGCCGTTGTTTTATCAGTCCCCGCAGTAACTGATGACTTAATCGTTCCTCTCTTACCAATACTAAACCAGTAAGTTTTACCATCACTTAAAGTAAATACTCCAGTATACTTTTGGTAAGACTTCTTGGTCTTATTCCATTTTTTAAGTATCTTTTTATCTGAATAGTACACATATGTTGCAGATTTATTACCCTTTCCGAAGTAATACTGTGTTTTACCAGTTTTCCATTTATCACAGCTTTTTGAATAAACAGTTTGCTTACCACCTTTGTAATAATAGTATTTACCACTCTTTTTTACAATACCATTTGCTTTCTTGCCCTTATTAAAGTAGTAAGACTTGTCATTGCTTAATCGTTTGGTACCAGTATACTTCTTATAAACTTTCTTGGATTTATTCCATTTCTTAAGATACCACTTACCAGAGTTCTTGTACCACACATAAGTAGCATAGTTCTCTTTGCCATCAAAGTAATACTGGGTACTTCCTTTCTTGTACCAACCCTTTTCAGGTTTAACTGCCTGCTTCCCCCGATACGCAACATATTTTTTACCACTTCTCTCTACCTTTGTTACATCCGCACCAGATTTCACCTTAATAGTTGCAGCATCTACAACGCTTCCACTTACTGGGATACTTGCTGTAATCACACAGGCTACAATTAATGCAATAATGATTCTTTTGAAATTTTTCATAGAAATTCCTCCTTCAACATACACATTTATTTGGTTATCTGCTGTACTGGAAATCTTCTTCCTTCATTACAACATTAATTATTAATAAAGATTTAAAATTATCTTTAAGGTCTGTAAATTCAATAATCGTAAAAGAATTTATCTTATTACACTAACTTTTATCAACAATTCTTAAAACTTATCACTATATTTATACGTTCCTGATTAATGTCCTGTGCTATTATAACACACAAACGGTATAGTGTCTAATTACTCTTTGTAGTAACTAATTCTTTTTTAATTGAACATTTGTTCTATTTGTGTTATACTATTGTTGTATAATTGAAAAGAAAGCAGGATGTGATGTTCCGATTATTAGATGCCCTCTAGTTTACAAAGGAGGGTGATGCCCTATGAACACGCTTGAAGTTTTAACTTTAGTGCTAGTAATTTTTGCGGCTCTGTCTTACATAGACAATCATAATAATAAAAAGAAATAGCATCCCCAACCCTCGCTAAAGTTTAGGATGCTATTCTTATTAGTTTTTCTCAACTGAGGGCAAATCGGATAACACATCCGATAACCTTTCTAAGTAGATTATATACTAGGGCATTTGTTTTTTCAAGTGCCCTTTTTAATTGTCTTATAACTGCTTCTTTCCGGTACGAATCCTACCTTTCTTCCCTACAACCGCAGCTTTGTTCCTTTACTGCCGCGTTTACATGCTTTGATTCGTGTAAACAGGATCTCTGTGTTATCTACAAAGAAGCTGTCCTTTGTGCTGCCGACTGCTACTTCTTCGATCTCATCATCGTCGGTGATATTTACCAGGCGGATGCAGCCTGCGCCTTTTCCCTTGACCGGGATCTCGCTGATCTGGATTCTTGCATAGTAGCCAAGCATACTCTTTACAACGATGAAATCTTCCATCTCGGCGTCATGGATAAAGATGATATCTTCTTCCTGCTTGGACGCTGCGATCATCTTACGAAGTACATCGTAGTTATTTCCCGGAACCAGCTTTGCCTGACCATGCTTGGTCACAAATAACAGGTTCTTATCTATGATCTGCTCGAGGCAGCACATATATAATATGTTTTCATTTCCATTCATATTGCAGAATTCAAAGATCTGAATACCCTTATCCGACAATCTGCCGATCAGACCGGAACCATTTCCCTTTTTACCGGTATTCTTCTTTGCCTGAAGCTTGATAATATCAGCAACCTTGATCATATACATCTGATTATTATCTGCAAATACACCGACACGTTCTGTGTTCTTACATTTGAATGAGAACCGGTAGTCTTTGTCGATCTGCGCTTTGTTTTTATCATAAAGATTGGCATCAACGACCTTGATATAATAGAAACGATCGAGAAGTACAGCAACCTCTGTCTCGACTGCCTGTGCCTTCTTAACGACAACTTCGCCACAGTCTGCGATCATAGTCTTTCTTGGAATCGCATATTTCTCCTTAATCTCTAACATATCTGCGATCATCTGCTTCTTCATATTGCTCTTGCTTTCAAGCAGCTTTGAATACTTCTTGATCAGCTTCTCTGCATCTTCCAGTTCTTTCTTAAGGGCATTTACTTCCAGACCGATGAGCTTCTGTAAACGCATGGCAAGGATCGCATCTGCCTGTTTCTCGGTAAAGCATAAGAACTTTGCATCTGCCTCTGAACCTTTGAACCGGAATGTAATGTTGGAGGTATCTCCATGCATCAGACATGCCTTTGCATCCGCTACCTTCTTACTTCCACGCAGAATCTCTATGATCAGGTCGATACAGTCAACCGCTGTAAGAAGACCGGTCTTGATCTCCCGTACTTCCATCTGATTTTCTAACAACTTCGTGTATTTAGTATTGTATAGTCCGTATTTGAAATCTGTATAGATTGACAGGATCCGCTTCAGTCCCATGACCTCCGGCTTGCCGTCATAAATACAGTTGATATTTACACCAAAGGTATCCTCAAGTCCTGCCTTTTTATATAAAATATTAATGATATTCCGGATTTCTTCATCTGTTGTACCCTTCTTTACATCGATACACAAACATTCTCCGTTCTTATCTCCACGGTCAGCGATATCTACAACGGCCGGTAATTCACGGTTTCTGGTAAGCTCTGCAACCGTATCCAAGAACTTCGCTGTTCCACCGATCATCGTAAACGGGATCTCGGTTACACAGATACTTTTTCTTCCATGACCGATATCACGGATCTCCACCTTACCTCTGACCTTGATCCTGCCAAGCCCTGTTTCATAGACCTGCATCAGATCTTCCTTGGATGCATTGATGATGCCGCCGGTTGCGAAATCTGGTCCTTTCATCACATCTAATAGATCCTCAAGCGGTACTTCCGGATCATTCAGATACATCACGGTTGCATCGATCACTTCTCCGAGATTATGTGTCGGAATATTGGTTGCCATACCAACTGCAATTCCGGTCGAACCACTAACTAGGATATTCGGAACCTGAAACGGAAGAAATGTAGGCTCTGTCTCTGTTCCGTCGAAGTTTGGAATAAACTGATCCTTAAAGAAAGACAGATCCTTCATGCAGACATCCTCGGTATATTTGGATATTCTTGCCTCGGTATATCGCATTGCCGCTGCACCGGAGCCATCTACCGAACCAAAGTTACCATGCGGATCTACAAGCGGGATCGGAAGCTTCCAGTTTTGCGCCATATTTACAAGACCTTCATAGATTGAACTGTCTCCATGTGGGTGATATTTACCCATCGTATCACCGACGATTCTCGCACATTTACGATGTGGCTTATCTGAACCTGCCAGACCATTTAATGAATACAGGATACGGCGCTGTACCGGCTTTAAACCGTCCCTGACATCAGGGAGCGCACGTTCTGTTATAACGCTCATGGAATAATCTACATAGGATTGTCCCATTTCACTTTCATAATCAACATTTAAGATTTTTTCAGACATAGATTTCCTCTTTCCTCTTAGATATCAAGCACTGCATCTGTACTGTGTGTCTCAATATATTCTCGTCTCGGTGCTACTTCTGTTCCCATCAACGTCTGTGTCAGCTTATTTGCTTCCACGATACTGTTGATTGATACCTGCTTTAACACACGGCTCTCCGGGTTCATCGTTGTCTCATAGAGCTGGTCTGCATCCATTTCTCCAAGACCTTTGTAACGCTGGATCGTGAATTTACCGGTATGCTTCTTTCGATAACGGTTCAGTTCTTCATCTGAATACAGATACTGCATATGCTTGCCCTCGCCCACTCTGTAAAGCGGCGGGATCGCGATATAAATATGACCCTCATTGATCAGATCCGGATAAAACCGATAGAAAAATGTCAGAAGCAATGTAGCGATATGCGCGCCATCGACATCGGCATCAGTCATAATGATGATCTTGTCATAATTTAATTTATTAATATCAAAATCGTTGCCATAGCCCTGCATAAAGCCGCATCCAAATGCATTAATAAGTGCTTTGATCTCGGCATTCTCAAGAACCTTGGCTACTGTTTTCTTCTCTACGTTTAAGATCTTACCACGAAGTGGCAGGATCGCCTGATATTTACGGTTTCTGGCTGTTTTAGCAGAGCCGCCGGCAGAATCACCCTCGACTATGAAAATCTCGCATTTGGACGAATCATTGGATTCCTGCTTGGCAAGCTTTCCATTTCCTTCAAAGGAGAATTTATTCAGATTGATCTTGGATTTTTCCAGAGCCTTCTTCTTAGACAGGCTGACTGCACGATCACAGATATCCTTTAAGACATCGTAGTTACGGTCAAAATAAACGGTAAGCTGTTCTTTTACAATATCATCGACTGCCTTTGTAACGTCTGTATTCGACAGCTTCGTCTTCGTCTGCCCTTCAAACTGCGGATCCGGATGCTTTACAGATATGATCGCCTGCATACCGGAACGAATATCCGCACCACTTAAGTTCGCATCCTTTTCCTTTAATAACCCAAGCTCATTTCTTGCATACGAGTTGATCAGCTTTGCAAATCCTGACTTGAAACCTGTTACATGTGTTCCGCCTTCCGGATTCGTGATATTATTTGTAAAACCGATGATGTTTTCTTCCCCATCCTCTGTCATAACGAATACGATATCAGCAGTTATATTCTCTTTCTCTCCACTGATTGCAATGATCGGTGAAGTATGTGTAAGTCCTTCCGATATATCCTCTACAAATGCGGACAGACCGCCCGGCTGATGGAATACAACCGGTTCCTTGCCATCTCTCTTATTATGAAATGTGATCGTAAGCTCCGGATTCAGATATGCCGTTTCCTTGATTCTCTGCATGATCGCATCGGCTTTGAATTTTACTGTTTCAAAAATCGTATCATCCGGATATAGGGTTACCTTTGTTCCGGTTCGTTTCTCTTTTAACCGGGTACGCGGCAGATTCCCTTCTGGAGTCAGCTCCGTTACCGGAACGCCATACTCATAGCTGTCCGTGTAGAGATATCCGTCTCTTGCGACCTCAACCAATAGCTTCTTTGATAACGCATTTACAACAGCAGAACCTACACCATGAAGACCACCACTGATCTTATATGTGGAGCTGTTGAACTTACCACCGGCATGCAGTACGGTATATACGACACGTTCCGCAGGTATTCCCTCTGTCTCATGTATATCAACAGGAACACCCCGTCCATCATCTGACACGGTCGCTGAACCGTCTTCATTGATACTGACATATATATTTTTACAATAACCTGCAAGGTGCTCGTCCACGGAGTTATCGATCAGCTCCTGAATCAGATGGTTCAGACCGCTTCTTCCGGTGTTACCGATATACATACCCGGTCTGAGTCTTACAGGCTCCAGTCCCTTCAGCACCTCTATATTTTTTGCACTATACGACATAACATTTCCTCTCTATCCACATAATCATTGATTAGTATATTCTGTATTCCATTTTTTTGCAAAGAAATTATTCTGTTTCTTTCTTTTCAATACCGATTTTTTCTTCGATATCGTCTGTCTCCCCGATAATATCCAGATCAAAATAGAATACAACTCCATCTTTTACATTATACACACCATAGCACTTCTTATGTGCCTGCATGGTAGCCGCGACAATGGACAGACCGATGCCGCTTCCGCCATATTCTCTGGTTCTTGCCTTATCTACCTTGTAGAACTTGATGAACAGCTTCTCCAGTTCGCCCTCCGGTACATTTGGTCCCTGATCATATACATAGACACGGAGATTTCCAAGGATCGATCCTTCTTCATATGTGTCTCCCGGTTTTTCATACATATATTTTTCTGTCCAGACACGGACTTCTTTCTCTTTATAGCAGTAATGGATCGCATTTGTCAGATAATTACGGAAGACTTCTTCGATCATGAATTCGTCCGCATAGACATTGATCGGATCTACATCATCATAAACGATCGTAACCTGACTCTGCTCTGCAAGGATTGCAGACGAATCGATGGAATTATGGATCAGATCAACGATATTGAACATTTCCTTATTCACTCGGTTCTGCCCGAATTCTATCTCATTCAGATCAAGTAACTGCTTTACCAGCTTATTCATCTTGTTTGCTTCATCAACAATGACATCACAATAAAAATTCTTACTTTCTTCATCATCATTGATATTATCCCGCAAGCCTTCTGCATAACCCTGTACCAGTGCGATTGGTGTCTTTAATTCATGTGATACATGTGACAGGAATTCCTTACGCATCTCGTCAATCTTGATCTTCTCATCAATTTCCACCTGAAGCTTCTGGTTTGTCTCCTTAAGCTCCGTCAGCGTCTTATTCAGCTTATACGACAGATCATTCATATAACAGGACAGCTCACCGATCTCATCATTGGACGGATGCTCGATCCTTGCATCAAAATCAAGAGTTGCCATTCGTTTTGCAACCCTGGTAAGCCGTTTGATCGGTCCGGCAAATATCTCACTGACAAAATACATCAGAATACAACTGATGATTGCTGTTGTAATCAGTACAGCCATAAAATATTTGATCGTTGTCTGGATCGTGGAATCCACTCTGGCAATTGTGGTACGCACGATAATAACAAATCCATTATCCAGAAATCCGAGCAGATCAAAATAACTCTGAGCTGTATCCTTATCCTTTGTGATCTGTATCTTATAATCCTTATGCTTCTCGACCTCTTCCCGTTCGATCTGGGAATTATTCGCATCTATACTGTCTGAGAACATCAGGAACTCACCGATACTTTTCAGATTGTTAAATACAGCCGTATCCTCATTTACCGTTGTATAGATCTTCATATGAACATCATCCACAATATAGATCATCGCATCGGATTTATTCTCGAGCAGGCTCTCCATGCTGTCAAGGTCATAGCTGCCATCTCTGTTCTTATTTGATGAATCTTTGAAAAAAGCATCACATTCCTGATAGGTCTGGATCAGATTATTTTTCAGTTCATTGTAATAATATTTTTTAATGAAGATAACGGACAAAATGCCTGACAGCAGGATCATCACAGTAATGATCGCCATCAGACAAAGTGTTATCTTACTCCTTATCGACCTTTTTCTCATCATCCACCTCGAACTTATATCCCATGCCCCAGATCGTCTTGATATAGTCACCTTTATCCTTCAACTTGCTTCTGAGCTTCTTTACATGGGTATCGATCGTTCTGGCATCTCCAAAATAATCATAATTCCATACATTATTCAGTATCTTCTCTCTGGATAATGCAACTCCTTTATTCACCATAAAATAATTCAACAGCTCAAATTCTTTATAACTGAGCTCGATCGGTTCTCCATCGATCGTTACGATATGGGCTGCAAGATCCATCGTGATACCGCCTGCTGAGATCACACTGTCAGCCGGTACATCACTGGTTCTTCTTAAGATTGCTTCTACTCTGGCAACCAGGATCTTCGGACTGAACGGCTTCGTGATATATTCATCAATACCAAGTTCAAATCCCAGAAGTTCATCTCTTTCATCTGACTTTGCAGTCAGCATGATGATCGGAACCTGTGAGAACTTCCGTATCTCCTTACAGGTCTCCCAGCCATCCATCTTCGGCATCATAACATCTAAAATGATCAGTCCGATGTCTTTATTATTCATAAAGATATCAACCGCTTCTTCACCGTCTCCTGCTTCCAGAACGATATATCCTTTCTTACTCAGGAAATCCTTGACCAACTTACGCATTCTGCTCTCATCGTCAACTACCAATATCTTTATACTATCCATATGCGACCTCCTGTTATTTCCATTTCTTGCTGTATTCTAACAAACATCTATGTCATAAATGTGAATTTCTATCGGGAAATTTACCTTTTTCTCTTTTTCTTCTCCACAACCGGGTGATTTGCTTCATATTTCGCATACAGATCCGGTCGCCGTTCTTTTGTCCGGCTGATCGACTGTTCCAGTCTCCATGCCTCTATATTCTTATGATGACCGGAAAGCAGCACATCCGGAACCTTCTTCCCCATGAATTCTACCGGTCTTGTATATTGTGGATATTCTAACAGATCGTCATGAAAGGATTCGATCTCCGCACTGTCATCATTGTTCAATACCCCAGGAACCAGTCTGGATACAGTATCAATGATTGCCATTGCCGGAAGCTCACCGCCGGTTAAGACAAAATCACCGATCGATACATAATCCGTTACGATCAGCTCCAGCACACGTTCATCGATACCCTCATAATGTCCGCATAAAAGCACCAGATCATCTTCAACGGCAAATTCTTCTGCCACCTTCTGTGTAAATGTCCGTCCCTGCGGTGTCATATATACAACCTTTAATTTCTTTCCTGTCTTTTCACACAAATACTGATAGGCATTATAAACCGGCTCCGCCTGCATCACCATTCCAGCTCCGCCGCCATACGGATAATCATCTACATGCTTATGCTTATCCTTTGTAAAATCCCTGATATTCACTGCTTCAATATGGATCAGCCCTGCTTCCATCGCCCGGCCGGTAATACTGGTTCTAAGCCCGTCCATGATCATATCGGGGAATAATGTAAGAACATAAAAATTCATCATTCTCTCCATTCGTTCTAATCTTCTGCGATTTTCAGAAGATGTACCTTTACCGTTTTATTTACCGTATCAATATCTGTTACCCATTCCTTTACAACCGGAACATAGATATCGTCCTGTCCTTTTTTCTTTATAACAAAGATATGATTCGCCGGTGTCTCCAGTACATCATCGATCACACCGATCTCTGTGTCATTCTGATCGTATACCTTTGATCCGATCACATCACAGATAAAGAACTCACCATCCTCTAAGGCTACGGCATCCTCTCTGTTTACAAGAATATCATACTGTCTTAAAGCTTCTACATCATTTATACTATCATACCCTGCAAACTTCAAAACTACCATGTTTTTTAAAAATTTACAGGATGTACATTCAGTTTCAATCTCTTTGCTGCCTGATACCAGAAAACATTTTTTCAGGCTTTTAAATCGATTCAGGTCATCCGTTGTCGGATATACTTTTACCTCTCCCTTGATACCATGCGGTGCTGTGATCACACCCACTCTCAGTCTGTCTTCCAAAATTATATCTTTCCTCCACTATAACTAAAAATGGGGGAGTTATGATAACTCCCCCAAAAAGATCTTTGTACTACTTAATATCTACAATTACCTTTTTGTCACCCTTTGAAGCAGCTGCTTTTACAACTGTACGGATGGATTTGGCAATTCTGCCTTGTTTTCCGATAACCTTGCCCATATCCTCTGGTGCAACAGTCAGTTCAACTTTAATTATATCGTCTTTCTCTGTCTCAGTAACAGATATTTGCTCTGGATGATCTACTAGGGATTTTGCAATGATTTCAACTAAATCTTTCATTTAAACACCTCCCTGGTGATATTATTTTTCAATACCTGCCTGCTTAAATAACTTAGCAACAGTCTCAGTTGGCTGAGCACCTGTCTGAAGCCACTTCTTAGCTGCTTCTTCATCGATCTTTACTACGCTTGGCTCCTGGTTAGGATCATATGTTCCGATCTCCTCGATGAATCTACCATCTCTTGGGGATCTTGAATCTGCAACGATTACTCTGTAAAAAGGATGCTTCTTATAACCCATTCTTCTTAATCTGATTTTTACTGCCATTTTGTTTGTTCCTCCTGAAATAAAATATAAAATATAAAAATTTATTTAAATCCAAACGGAAGCTTGAATCCACCGTGGCGTTTCTTGCCACCCATCATACCGGACATCTGCTTCATCATTTTCTTGGATTGTTCAAACTGCTTTAAGAAACGGTTGACTTCCGCGATCTGAACGCCCGCGCCGTCTGCAATACGTTTCTTTCTGGATGGTGAGATCGGATCCTTCAGACATCTCTCATTCGGTGTCATGGACTGAATGATCGCCTTCGGCTTCTTGCCTGCATCTTCATCGATCTGTACATTCTTCATCTGACTGGACATTCCGGGCATCATGGAGAGCAGGTCTCCGATTCCACCCATCTTCTCAAGCTGATCCATCTGTTCCATAAAATCATTGAAATCAAAGGATGCTTTCCGGAACTTCTGTTCCATCTCTTTCGCTTTCTCATCATCGATCGCATTCTGTGCTTTCTCGATCAGCGATTCCACATCACCCATTCCAAGAATACGGCTCGCCATACGGCTAGGATAAAATGGTTCCAGATCTGTCAGCTTCTCACCCATTCCTGCATACAGGATCGGCTTTCCGGTAACAGCCTTAATGGAAAGTGCCGCACCACCTCTGGTGTCACCATCTAACTTCGTTAGAATCACACCATCTATACCAATCTTATCGTTAAATGTCGTTGCAACATTGACAGCATCCTGTCCTGTCATCGCATCAACGGTAAGAACTGTATATGTAACATTGATATTTTCCTTGATCTCCGCAAGCTCATCCATCATATCTTCATCTACATGAAGTCGTCCGGCAGTATCGATAAATACCAGATTCATATGATTCTTTTCTGCATGCAGGATCGCAGCCTTGGCAATATCAAGCGGCTTATGATTATCTCCCATCGTAAAGACAGGCACGCCAACCTTTTCACCATTGATCTGCAGCTGCTTGATCGCAGCCGGTCTGTATACATCACAGGCAACTAACAATGGTTTCTTGCCTTTATTCTTAAACTGATATGCAAGTTTTGCAGCCGTTGTTGTCTTACCGGCACCCTGAAGACCGCACATCATAATGACTGTAATCTCATTTGACGGAAGTAATTTCAGCTCTGTTACATCAGAACCCATCAGCTTATCCATCTCTTCTTTTACAATCTTAATGACCATGTGTCCGGGATTCAAACCCTTAAGGACTTCTTCACCAACAGCTCTGTCACTTACAGCTTTGATAAATGATTTAACAACCTTGAAGTTTACATCGGCTTCCAGTAAAGCACGCTTTACTTCTTTCATTGCCTCTTTTACATCATCTTCTGTAAGAACACCCTTGCTTCTCAGTTTCTTGAAAACATTTTGAAGCTTGTCAGATAAACTGTCAAAAGCCATGAATATCTCCCTTCGTTCCTAACACTCATCTACTAAAACTCGTCCAGTATCCGATCCGATAACCGGTCGATTGCTTCTATCTTCGAATTCAGCCTGTCATCCCGATTTTCCTCCATCAGCTCCGAAATGCAGTCTTTCATCTTCTCGACCTGCTTTCTCGCTTTCATGAATTTGTCAACAAGCTGTAACTTATCTTCATATTCTTCCAAGATCTTATCGCAGCGCTTGATCATGTCATAGACACCCTGTCTGCTGATCTGATTCATTCTGGCAATCTCGGAATAGGACATATCATTATTGACCACATCTTCATAAATTGCTTTCTGATGCTCCGTCAAAAGCTCTCCATAAAAATCATATAATAAAGACTGTCTGACTATTTTCTCCATACGATCACCGCCTGTAAAGTATTTTCCCTTTACCATGGGTTATTCTATACCATGCCTGCATCGTTGTCAAGTAAAATATCTTGACAAATTAATTTTTATCCGAATATCCTCTGTTTTGCCACTTCCATGTCTGCAAGCATCTGTGCTTTTAATTCTGAAACACCTGAAAATTTCTGCTCTCCGCGAATAAAGGATAACAATTCCACGACCAGCTTCTGTTCATAGATATCCTCATCAAAATCAAAGATATGCGTCTCGATCGTTACCCTGCGATCTGTATTCACCGTCGGATTGTCTCCGATATTCGTAATCCCATAACAGACCCTGCCGTCCTCCAGATGTATCCTTGATGCATAAACACCCGTCACCGGATAGATTTTTCCATGCTTTGGAAGCAGATTTGCCGTCGGAACCTGGATCGTCCTGCCAAGCTCTCTGCCATGCACTACATGACCGGACAGAAAATAAGGTCTGCCAAGGAAGGTTTCTGCTTCTTCCATTTTTCCCTCACTGATCAACATTCTGATATAAGTGGAACTTACAATGACATCATGGATCTTTTTCTTTTCTATCACGATCACCTGATAGCCGTATTCGCCGGCCATCTTCCGCAGAAGCTCTACATTCCCGCGTTTCTTTTTTCCGAATCCGCAATCGGTTCCTACGACTACATATCCGGCATGTAACCTTTTTACAAGGATATCCGTTACGAAAGCTTCCGGTTCCATCGATGCAAATGCATCATCAAACGGATACTCCACCAGTACATCGATTCCCATCTGTTCTGCAAGCATACATTTTTCTTCCGAGGTTATGATGCTTTGAAGCTTATCTACATCAAAGATCGAATTTTTACGAATATCAAAGGTAAATACGACTCCCGTATATCCATCCTTCTGTAAACGAAGCACCTCGTCAAGCAGCAGCTTGTGGCCCTGATGAAAACCGTCAAACTTGCCAAGTGCAACGACGGAACCTTTTTCTGTATTGATCTGTATATCTTTCTGATTAAAATAATGCTGCATTGTCTTCTATCCTATCATCTATCTGTCTCTGCATTCTTCGGGAACATCTTTACCGGCTGGCAGATGCTCTTTTCCTTTTCATATCGGTATATCGCTGCAAAGCTGTCCGTTTCATCATAGACACGGATGCCAGGAACATCTGTAACCGTTTCAGGACTCACAGCTTCCGCAAACTGGGAAAGCTGAAGTTTATTTCCATTTCTTAACAGCTTTCTTGCATATTCATCTGTACCGATATGAAGCTCCGGATACTCCGGTAGCAACAGTTCTTTCTTCATTACATATGAAGCGATCGTTCCCTGATCTCTCGCATGCTCGATCTCCGCAAGTGTCAGGCTGTCTTCAACCCTGAAGTTCTTCACTTCAGTACGGACCAGCTTCTCCATGACTGCTCCGCAGCCAAGCTTTTCTCCGATATCCCGGCATAAGCTTCTGATATACGTTCCTTTGGAACAATGTATGGTAAATGTAACCCTTGGAAGCGACACATCCTCTATCTTTACCTCAAAGATTGTTACCTCTCTCGGACTCCGTTCGATCTCAATTCCCTGTCTGGCATATTCATAGAGCTTTTTGCCGTTTACCTTGATAGCCGAATACATTGGCGGTATCTGTCCATAAGTGCCGATAAAGCTGTTTACCGCTTCTATTACCGATGCTTCATCCGGGATATCTGCTGTCTCTGTAAGGACTTTTCCTGTTACATCCTCAGTATCTGTTGTCTTTCCGAGCAGCATGACACAGCGGTATGTCTTATCCTTATCGATCAGCATTTCGCTTAATTTTGTTGCCTGTCCAAGACACACCAAAAGCACACCTTCCGCCATCGGATCAAGTGTGCCTGTGTGACCGATCTTCTTCTGTTTTAAAATACCACGAAGCTTGGCTACTACATCAAATGATGTATAGCCCTGCTCCTTGTATACATTCAAAAAGCCGTCTAGCATAACTGTTCCTTAATCTCCTCTATCACGCCGGCAAGGATCTCTTTGATATCTCCCTTCATGCTGAAACCTGCAGCACGAACATGACCACCGCCGCCATGATTGCAGGATATCCTGCTTACATCAACGATATTATTCGACCGAAGTGAAATCTTGTATTCTTCATCTCCTGTCTGATAGATAAATACCGCCGTTTCCGTTCCCTCTGTGATCCGAAGCTGATCAACGATACCATCCGTATCGATCTTGCCTGCACCACTTTTTCGAAAATCCTCTGTCTTAAGCACTGTGCTGATGATCCTGCCATCTGCATGCTGCTCTGCTTTTGTCAGAGCGATTCCAAGCAGCTTATTTGCGACAAATGTCTTCTTATAGAAAGTTTCATCTATAATAAATGACGGATTTGCACCCTTTTCGATCAGATCACCCGCTATACTCATCGCACTCTTTGTTGTATTGCTGTGTTTGAATACGCCTGTATCATGTACAATTCCCATATAGAGTGCTTCGGCAGCATTCTTATTAATCTTGTCCTGTTCCATCAGCTTATAAAGTGCTTCTGCCGCGGAACACGCTTCTTCATCCACATAGCATACCTCACCAAATCCCGGATTGGAGATATGATGATCCACA
>ULMC01008991.1_pt1 | contig 50320 bp, 70 predicted proteins | sample 1951541 | NCBI WGS metagenome assembly ULMC01 (sample SAMEA4835539, study PRJEB28245) | human gut metagenome | biome: gut microbiome; material: fecal sample | place: Denmark | collected 2008 | reverse complement strand
TATGTAATATTAGAAGGAAGAGTTAGGAAGAGTCATTATATTGAGTTGATGATTGATAGTAGGAAGCTTGATATTTTATATAAAAATAGATCAGTTTATATAGATGATAAAAAATATAAATTTAGTATTTCTGATATTACTAAGGATGTACTTACAAATAAAAAAACTAAATATAGTTTAGTTTTGATTGAGGTTAAGTATGAAGGTTATGATAATGATTATTTACGTTTAGTTTTTAATGATAAGAAAATTAGTTTGAGTGAAATATTTAAAATTATATGGGAAGGTGATTGATATAGAGTGTGTTAATAATAATGATTTAAAAAAAATAACAGGAGGAATATCTGCTCTTGGAATGATTGGAATAGCGGCTTTAATAATATTCATTTCAGGAGTGATAGAAGGAATTACTAATCCAGGGGGGTGTGATAATAGATGTTAGTAAGTAGTGATAGTGATTTAAAAAATGTAACAGGGGGAGGGACTCTTTCTGGGACAGTTGCGAATGCATTTGTTAAAATTATAGAATTATTGTATGAAGCTGGTAAGGGAGTAGGATCTTCAATTAGAAGAATTGGAGAAGGAAAGTTATGTCCTTTAGAGTAGTTTTTCATAAATATAAAAATATAATTCTAATAATATTAGGTATTTTTTCACTACCTTTAGTATATCTTTGTATTAGATTTATATATGATTTGGGAGTTGATATTGGGTCAAATTTGCGATATTTGTTGAAATTTGGACATTTTTGTTAAAAATTCCTAAAAACTTGTTGAAAAACAAAAGAAGTTTTGTTATAATTCATGGTAGTTAAAAACGAAGGGAGGGATAATGATGGCAACTAAAGTAACTGTTAGAGGTAATTTGGACCAAGCTCTAAGAAAGTTCAAGCAAAAAGTGGCAAGAGATGGTGTCCCTTCAGAATGTAGAAAAAGAGAAGCTTATGATAAACCAGGTGTTAGAAGAAGAGCTGCTAAAAAAGAAGGAATTAAAAATTCTCAAAAGAGAAACCGTGCTAACAATAGAGATTATTAATCTCTATTTTTTTTAAATATAATATGGTATAATTAGACAAGGAGATGATTTTATGGTAGAAAAATTAAAAAATGATATGATTGATGCCATGAAAAATAAAGAAAAAGAAAGATTAACTGTTATTAGAATGGTTAAAGCTGGAATGGATCAAGAACATATCGATCGTAAGAGAGAGATTAATGATGAATTATTAACTGAAGTAGTTCAAAGACAAATTAAAATGAGAAAAGAATCAATTACAGAATTTGAAAAGGGAGGACGTAATGATTTAATAGAAAAAACACAAAAAGAAATTAAAATATTAGAAGAGTATTTACCAGAACAATTAAGTTTAGAAGAAGTAAATAAAGCAATTGATGAGATATTTGCAGAAGTTAAACCAGAAGGAATCAAAGATATGGGTAAAGTAATGAAAGAAGCAAATGCTAAACTTAAAGGTAAAACTGATATGAAAACAGTTAGTGAAATAATTAAAGGAAAATTAGGATAGAAGTGCTTTTGCATTTCTTTTATTTTGTCTAAAAACATATACTTTTATAGGTGAAGAGTATTATGTTTGAAAGAGTAAAGGAATATATAAAAGATGATGAATTTAGATTAGTTCTTTTTAGTGATAGAGTTTATATTACTAATTATTTGGAAATACTAACATTAAATAATAAGAGAATATCTATTAATAATGGGAATAACTTAATAGTTATTAAGGGAGAAGATTTAGTACTTAATAAATTATTAGATAAAGAAATATTAATTACGGGGAAGATTTTAACTATTGAGGAGTTATATGATTAAAAGATATAGGCTTATTGTTAGAGGGAAGAATCCTAGTTATTTTGTTAAGAAATTAATTAGAAATAGGATTAATATATATGACTTAGTAGAGAAACGTAAATATATTTATGTAGTAGTTGATGAAGAAGGATTAGAAAAAGTAGGTAAGATTAAGACTAGTTACAAAATAGATATTGTTAATAGATATGGATTGGCTAAGATTGAATATTTATTTAAGAAGTACTTAGTATTTTTTATTTGTTTAGGTATTGGAGTAATTGTTAATATAATACTTAGTAGGGTTATATTTGATGTAGAAGTTATACATAGTAATCCTTACATTAGAGAGATTGTTTATAATGATTTAGAGAAGTATGGGATTAGGAAATATAATTTTAAAGTTAGTTTTTTAGAGAAAGAAAAAATAGTTAGTAAGATATTGGAGGAAGAAGATAATGACATTGAATGGTTAGAGATAGAAGAAGTTGGAACTAAGTATGTAGTTAGAGTTGAACAGAGAAAGAAGAATAAGGATAGTAGTGAATGTATAAGAAGAAATGTTGTTGCTAAAAAGGATGCTATGATACTATCGATTGAGGCTGAAGAAGGAGAAATAGTTAAGAAAAAGTTAGATTATGTTAAAAAAGGTGATGTTTTAATATCTGGAATTATTCATAATAAAGAAGATATTGTTAAACAGAAATGTGCAACTGGGAAGGTATATGGCGAAGTCTGGTATAAAGTGTTTTTAGAAATGCCTATTAAATATAGAGAAGAAAATGTAACTGGTAAAGTAAAAAGACAGTTAGAGTTAGAGTTTCTTGGTAATAAATATACACTTTTTTCGAAATTTAAAACTTATAAGAGAGAGTCTTTTTCTTTAGTTGATTTGATGATATTACCAATTAGAATAAACTTTTCTAGTTATTTAGAAACTAATGTTATAGAGAAGAATTATACACTTGATAATGTAGTAGATGATGCTTTGGCTATTGCAACTACAAAGTTAAATAATAAAATAGGTAGTGATAGTGAGATAGTAGGGAAAAAAGTTTTGAAAAAGTATCAAAAAAATAGTAAAATAATAGTAGAAGTGTTTTTTAAAGTAAAAGAAGATATTACTGATTACTTAGAATATAGTGAAGTTATACCAGGAGAGTGATACTAGTGTTAGAACCAATTTCAAATACATTACATGGAGTTATAGCTATTACTTGGCCAATGGTTTTGATTTCGTGTGTTGTTATAGCGAGTTTAAGAATTAGTTATTTAATTAAGAATAAGAAAAAGTTTGTAATATATAAAGAATTATTAAGCCTAGCATTCTTAATATATATCATGTGTTTATTCCAAGTAGTTACTTTTCAAGATGATGTTAGTTGGTCTAGTAATAATTTTATTCCTTTTAAAGAAATATTGCGTTATAATATGGGCAGTCGTTTATTTTTTAAGAACGTAGTTGGAAATATGGTTATGTTTTTACCTTATGGATTTTTTGTTAGTTACTATTTAGATAATAAAAAATTATTGGTACCATTTATATTGACTGCTATTACTTCTATTTCTATTGAAACAGTGCAATTAGTTATTGGAAGAGTATTTGATGTTGATGATATTATATTAAATATGTTAGGTGGTACTATTGGATTTTATATTTATCATATAGTAGATTTATTTGGAGATAGGTTTCCGAAAGTTTTAAAGAATGAATGGTTTTTAAATATACTTTCTATATTACTTTTAGGTGGTGTAGTATTTATAGTATTGTTTTAGGAGGTTGTTATGAGTAATGTTTGTATTTTTAACCAGACTGATAGAGAAATAGAGGAATTAGAAACAGTAGAAAAGGTATTGCTTAGTGCAATTGAAAAGGAAAAGTTAGTTGATACTTCTTTTAATTTGATTATAGTTGATAATAATTATATTCATGAGTTAAATAAGAATTATAGACATATTGATAGAGAAACTGATGTTATTACGTTTGCTTTGGAAGATGAAGATAGTATTGTTATGCCAACTGAGGAGAGAGTTTTAGGAGATATATATATTTCTATAGATAAAGCTATTGCACAGGCAGAGGAGTATGGTCATTCACTTCTAAGAGAACTTTCTTTTTTAGCAGTACATGGTTTTTATCATTTACTTGGTTATGATCATATGACTAAGGAAGATGAAGAAGTTATGTTTGCTAAACAAGAGGAGGTATTGAGTAGTTATGGTATCACGAGATAAGATTAAAATTAAGAAATTAAAACTTGATAAGAAGAGATTAACTAATAGTTTTAAATATGCTTTTGAAGGTATTTTACAGGCATACGTTGGAGAACAAAATTTAAAGATACATACGGTTATTGCTGTTTTAGTTATAATATTTGGATTTATTTTAAAGATTAGTTATACAGAATGGTTAGTTTGTTTAGTACTTATTGGATTGGTACTTATGGCTGAGTTTTTTAATACTTCAATTGAGTATTTAGTAGATTTAGTATCACCAGAGATTCATCCTTTAGCAAAAGCTACAAAAGATACAGCAAGTGCTGGGGTATTAATGATGGCAATTATTTCAGCTATTATAGGACTTATTATATTTGTACCTAAATTAATTAGTTTTATTGGAGGGTTATTATGAAAGATAAACTATTAGAATTGCAAAAGAATAGTTATGCACCTTACTCAAACTTTCATGTTTCAGCAATTGTTGTAATGAATGATGGAGTAGAATTTAGAGGAGTAAATGTAGAAAATGCTAGTTATGGAGCGGCTATTTGTGCAGAGAGAAGTGCGATAGTATCTGCTATTAGTGCTGGGTATAAAAAGGGTGACTTTAAAGAGTTAAATGTAATGGTATCATCAGGTGAAGTTGGTATGCCTTGTTTTATATGTAGACAAGTAATTTCAGAGTTTTTTGATAAAGATGCCACTGTTAGATGTTTTGCAACTACTGGAGAATATAAGGAATATACTGTAGAAGAGATTTGTCCTTATCCATTTGGAAGTGATGATTTAAAATGAAATGTGGATTTGTTAGTTTAGTAGGAAGACCAAATGTTGGTAAAAGTACATTACTTAATAGTATTTTAGGAATGAAATTAGCTATTACTTCTAATGTGTCTGGTACTACTAGAAATATAATAGAGGGAATTTATAATGATGATGAGTCGCAAATAATATTTGTAGATACTCCAGGTATTCATAAACCTAGTAATAAGTTAGGTACTTTGATGAATAAAAAGGCTTATACTTATACTGAAGGAGTAGACGTTATTTTATTTTTGATAGATATTTCTAAAGGATTTGGTAAGGGAGATCAATTTATCTTAGATAGAATAAAAGAAAAAGATGCTAATGTGTTCTTATTACTAAATAAAATTGATTTAGTTAAAGATAAGAAAGTATTGTTAGAAAGAATCAATGAATTAAAAGAGTTATATGACTTTAAAGAGATTATTCCAATATCTGCAATGAAGAATGATAATGTTTCAGTACTAATTGAGTGTATAAAGAAATATTTACCAGAGATGGGTGCAATATATTCAGAGGATGATCTTACTAATGTAACAACAAAGTTTATTATGGGGGAATTTGTAAGAGAGAAGATATTAGAACTTACTCATGATGAGATTCCACATACAGTTACTTGTTACGTTGAGAACTATGAAGAAGATGAAAAGACTGTTCATATACAAGTGTTAGTAGTTGTTGATAGAGATAATATAAAGAAGATTATTATTGGAAAGAATGGACAAATGCTAAAAGAAATTGGTACTAGAGCAAGACTTGATATGGAGAAGTTTTTAGGTAAGAAAGTATTTTTAGAGACTTATGTTAAAACTTTAAAGAATTGGCGAGATCAAGAAAAATACTTTTTAGAATTAGGATTAAAAGAAGAAGATATTTAAAATTTGTATAAGAAATATTAAAAATCATCACTATATTAATAGAGGTGATTTTTATGGATAAGATACTTTGGGATTTATTTAGAAAAACTGGAGATATAAAGTATTATAATTTGTTACAACAAGTAAAGAAGAAGTGATTAATTTTGAAGATAGAGAGTTTTGAAGGAATTGTTTTAAGTGAGACTAATTATAGTGAGTCTAGTAAGATACTTAATGTTTTAACAGATAAGTATGGACTTATTGGGATTATGTCTAAAGGATGTAGAAATATTAAGAGTAAACTTAGAGGAGTTAGTAGAAAGTTAGTTTATGGTACTTTTCATGTTTACTATAAAGAAAATGGCTTATCAACTTTGATTACTGTTGATTTGATTAATTCTTATTCGAAGATACTTATGGATTTAGAGAGAGTTAGTTATGCATCTTTTATGATAGATTTAGTTTTACAAGTAGTTAAACAAAATGATGATGTGGAGATTTTTCCTTTACTTAGAGACTCTTTAAATAAATTAGAAGAGGGATTTAGTCCGATTGTACTTACAAATATTTTAGAGTTAAAGTTACTAGATTTTTTAGGAGTTAAACCTTATATAGATTGTTGTAGTAAGTGTGGTAGTGATAAAGGTATTGTTACTTTAAATGTAGATTCTTTTGGATATATTTGTAGAAATTGTTATAGTAATGAGGGACTTGTTAGTGATAAGACTATTAAGATGATTAGATTGTATTATTATGTAGATATTAAAAATATTAGTAAGTTAGAAGTATCAGCTTTAGTTACTAAGGAAATTAATCAGTTTTTAGATGGGTACTATGAAAAGTATACGGGATTATATTTGAAAAGTAAGGATTTTATAAAAAAAATTAATCAACTTAATTGTTAGTTATTGACTTTTTTTAGTGATATGAGTATATTATGTTTATATGTGTGATGATGAGCGTGGAAAACTCGGAGCAGTATAGTATTAGAGATGATTCTTCTGGAATAAGTAAGGTGGAACCGCGGATTTATATTCGTCCTTATGATATTCTGGAAGTTTTTTATTTGGAGGGTGATAATTACATGAAGATTATAGGTTCTAAGTATTTAGAGAAAAATGATTACAGTAATATAGCTATTAACGCTAATGAGATTATTGTTAGAAAGAATAAAGGCAAATATAAGACTATGAATTTGAGTAATAGTTTTATAGGAGGATTAAAAACATTAGAAGATGAGGGGAAGATTAATTCAATTATTGATTACTTTTTAGATTATCATAAAGTTAATATTGTTGGAAAAAATACATTACATGGTGTTTCATATGTAGTTGATAGTTCTGATGGTACTAGTCTTTGTATTAATAGACCTATTAGTGATAATCAAGTAGATAAGATATATGCAAAGTATGAGAAAGATAGATGGGATTTTGTATTTAGTAGAAATTTCTATGAATATGGGCCTGTATTTCTTACGACAGCTGGTTCAACTGGATATATGGAATCTGGATATATAGAAGATGATAGAAGTTGTAGATTTTACTTAGAAACTGTTAATGGAAAGATTACAGATAGGGAAAAAGAATTTTTAATTGATATATTTAGTCCTATGCTTAGTGAAGGAGAAGTTGCAGTTGGAAGAGAAGAAGAAGAATCTAATCTTATTAATGTAACTTTCTTAAGAAAAAGTGAAGAGATATGTGAGTATGTTGATTATGGAGCTCCTAGAGTTAGAGTTACACCAGAAGTGTTACCAGTACTTGAAACTTTAGTAGTTTCTCATAATGAAGATGCTAAAAATAGAGAAAATGATAAAGGTAGACCAAAACAGTTAAGAATGGAGGAATTAAAATGGAAAAATTAACTATGGAAAAATTGGTTGCTTACTGTAAACAGTATGGATTTATATTTCAAGGAAGTGAAATATATGGAGGTCTTGCAAATACTTGGGATTATGGTCCATTAGGTAAGGAATTAAAAGAAAATATTAAGAGATGTTGGTGGAAAAGATTTATTCAAGAAAATAGATATAACTATGGACTTGATGCCGCTATATTAATGAATCCTGAAGTTTGGGTTGCGTCAGGTCATGTTGCAAGTTTTGCAGATCCATTAATTGATTGCAAGAAGTGTAAGACAAGACATAGAGCAGATAAACTTATAGAAGAATTTACTCACGGAGCAGAAACTGGTGATGGTTGGAGCAATGAGAAGTTGGAAGCATATATTAGAGATAATAATATAGTTTGTCCAAATTGTGGTAAGAGTGATTTTACTCCTATTAGACAATTTAACTTATTATTTGAGACTCATATGGGTGTTACAGATGATGCTAAAAGTAAGGTTTATTTACGCGGTGAGACTGCTCAAGGTATATTTGTTAACTTTAATAATGTTTGCCGTTCTATGCGTGCTAAAGTTCCATTTGGTATAGGACAAACTGGTAAGTCATTTAGAAATGAAATAACTCCAGGTAACTTTATTTTTAGAACTCGTGAATTTGAGCAAATGGAATTAGAATTTTTCTGTAAACCAGGTACTGATTTAGAATGGTTTAGTTATTGGAAACAATATTGTTTAAATTTCTTAGAGGATTTAGGTCTTAAAGCAGAGAATTTAAGATATAGAGATCATGAAAAGGAAGAGTTATCTTTCTATAGTAAAGCTACTACTGATGTTGAATACAACTACCCAATGGGATGGGGAGAATTATGGGGTATTGCTGATAGAACTGATTATGATTTATCTGTTCATGAAAAACATTCTAAGACAGATTTAAAATATCTTGATCCAGAAACAAATGAAAAGTATTTACCATATGTTATCGAGCCATCTGTTGGAGTTGATAGATTATTACTTGCAATACTTGTTGATGCTTATCATGAAGAAGAATTAGAAAATGATACTCGTGAGGTTTTAAAAATTAATCCAGCTTTAGCTCCATATAAAGTTTCAGTATTACCACTTGCTAAAAAGTATCATAGTGAAAAAGCTAATGAAGTTTATAATATGCTTGCTAAGAACTTTATGACTAGTTATGATGAGTCTGGTTCTATTGGTAAGAGATATAGAAGAGCAGATGCTTGTGGTACACCTTTCTGTGTTACTATAGATGAAGAAACAATAAATAATAATACAGTTACTGTAAGAGATAGAGATACTATGGAACAAGTTACATTAAAACTAGATGAATTAGTTGATTATATAGAAGAAAGGGTTCGTTTTTAGAATCCTTTTTTTCTTGAAATTTTATTTAAATTCTGGTATAATATGTAACTGACTTGTAGAGGGGTGTTAGTATGAATGATATTATACTAGAAAAAGTTAAATGTCCATTTGTAGAAGATATTCATGGATTTACTAAAAGATATGCTGGTAATTCTTGGATGGATATATATGGAATTAACTATCGATTGAGTTGTGAGAATGGTAGTACTTTAGTTATTACTAGTCCGGAAAATAATCAATTAATTCCAGATACGATAATTGAGCATATTAATGCGTTACCTGATGGCATTAGAGTTGTTTTTAATTTGACTCGTGAATTTAATGTGACTGGGTTAAATTTATTATTGGAATATTTTGCTAGAAAAGAATGTAATAAACCAGTAGTTATAGATGTTACATATATGCAATTTGGTATGAATGAATTTATTCCATTGGAAAATTTACCAATGAATGTTAAAGTATCTAATACAGCAGCAATGGGTGTTCGTTATTATGGAGAGAATTCTTTTGATTGGTGGTTACTTAGAAGAGGAGAAGAATATTTTAATAAAGTTATAGATAAGTTAGATAATAGATCTAAAATAAGAGCTTTAGATTTACAAGGAATTGTATTAGAGTTTTATACGAAATATGGTGATGCTTTAGAAACTATGTCTGATAGAGAAAAATGTGATTTTGTATTTAAACATCTTCGAAAAACTACGTCATTTGCTGGTAGTGTAATGATTGCTGGGGAAGAGAGACCTAAGTGTCCGGAACATAGTGATCCGATTAAAACATATCAAAGTGGAAAAGGTGTATGTACGGGAAGGTCTAATCTTTTTAAAGTTTTATTAAGTAATAGATATTTAGGAATGCAGTGCTATTTAGTATCTGGTAATCATGGTTCTACTGGGCATCAATGGGCTGAGGTTTATTTTAAAGATGGTACTAGGTTATATTATGATCTTAATTTGTCTTTGAATGGTAGTGAAAAATTAAGTGGTAGTTATTCTGATATTAATCATTTTGATTATATAAGAAATCATCATAATACTTCTGATGTTTCTTCTTTACCTAGACGTATTCGTGATGAGGAAGTTATTTCTAAAGATGTACCACCGTTACCAGCTAGAAGAATACCACCATTACCACCTAGAAGAGTACCACCATTACCACCTAGAAAAAAGTAAGAGAGAGGATTAATAATAATGAGTTTAAAAATTATAGATGTAGGAAATCAATTTGGAACTATGAATATGTCTTCTATTAGTTCTGAAAATTTAAGTAAGTTAGATAGATTTTATTTATATGCTGCATATGGTGTACTTGTTGATTGTGATGAAAAACTAAGTGCAGAAGTTAGAAAAATTATTTTTGATAGACATAGAATGGCTATGGCTTCGCATTATGATTTTGATGCTTGTAAGATTTTTATTGCTGATCAAAAAAATAAGGATGGTAGTAGTTTTGAGATTACACGTGAGTTTGTTGAGGCTAATCCTGATGGCTGGATGGCTTCGATTCCAGAGGATATTTTAATTACTACTGATAAAGTACCTGGTGTTGTTATTGGACATCCAATAGCAGATTGTCCTGTTGTTATGGCAGCCGATTTAAGAAAGGGAGCTGTTGCGATTGCTCATTGTAGTGCTGAACTTATTGATAAGAAGATGCCTATGATGGTAGTTGATGCTTTACAAAGAGCATATGATAGTAAGGATGATGATATTGTTACTTATATTAGTGCTTGTGCTGGTAGTGATTGGTCATATGATACATATCCTAGATGGGCAACTGATAGAAAGTTATGGGATGGAGCTATTACAGAAGAAAATGGTGTATTTAAAATTAATATGCGTCAAGTAATAGAAAATGAACTTTTAGAGAGAAATATTCATATTATGGAATTTAATATGGATGATACAAGAACAAATCCTGGATATTACTCTAATAGTATGGCTAGTCCTAATGGTGGTAATGATTCTACTAAAGCTGGAAGAAACTTTGCAGGAGTATTTTTCAAGCCAAAAGAGAAGGAAAAAGTTAAATTTAAGGAAAAATAAGCAAAAATATTGAAAAAACATTACAAAAACGTAAAAAAACGTTGACATATAAGGCAATTATGCATATAATTGTACTAGTCGAGAAAAAAGGAAAGAGATTTATATCCACCTGATTTGCTAAATATGCGAATAGGTCAAATGCCAATGATAAATTAAAATATTATTATTTTGGTTTTTGGAGTGGGTATAGATTCTATATCCACTTTTCTTATTATATTGGAGGTGTTTTTTATCGCAAACAATAAGAATAACATGTTGATTAACGATCAAATTAAAGTTAAGGAAGTATTAGTTATTGGTCCTAATGGGGAACAAGTTGGAATTAAGTCAATTCAAGATGCTTTAACACTTGCTTCATATGCTGCACTAGACTTAGTACTAATTAGTCCTAATGCTAACCCACCTGTTTGTAAAGTAATGGATTATAATAAGTTCCGTTATGAAAAACAAAAAAAGGAAAAGGAAGCATTAAAGAAACAAAAAGCCAATATGTCTGAGTTAAAAGAATATCGTTTATCACCAGTTATCGATGTAGGTGATTTTGAAACTAAACTTCGTAATGCTTCTAAGTATTTAGAAAAAGGTGACAGAATCAAACTTACGATTCGTTTCAAAGGAAGACAACTTGCTCATACTGAGTTAGGAAAAGAAGTACTTGAACGTTTTGCATCTCGAGTTAGTGATTATGCGGATATAGAGCAAAAACCTAAGTTAGACGGAAAAACTATGACTATGTTATTAGTACCAAAAAAAGATAAATAATAGGAGGAAATAATATGCCAAAAATTAAAACACATAGTGGATTAAAGAAAGTTTTAAACAAACGTAAAAATGATTATAAAATTGGAAAACCTGGTAGTATTCATAATACTGGTTACAAATCAGCAAGTTATAACAGAGCTTGTAGAAAGGGTTCTACTATTCACAAGTCTGATTTAAAAAGAATCAAGAACGTAATATAATCTAGAAGGAGGAAATAGGAAATGGCAAGAGTAAAGAATGGAGCAGTTACAAAGGCTCGTCATAAAAAAGTATTAAAAGCTGCTAAAGGTTACTTTGGTAGTAAACATAGACTTTATAAGTCAGCAAAAGAACAATTAATGCACTCTGGACAATATGCTTTCAGAGATAGAAAACAAAAGAAGAGAGATTTCAGAAAGTTATGGATTACAAGAATCAATGCAGCTTGTCGTCAAAATGACATTAGCTACTCAAGATTTATTGAAGGTTTAAATAAAGCTGGTGTTGAAGTTAACCGTAAAATGTTATCAGAAATAGCGATTAATGATCCTAAGATGTTTAGTGAATTCGTTAAAGTTGCTAAAGATGGCAAAGCTGGAAAAATAACTAAATCAACTGAAGTTATTGGTAGAGAAGTAACTATTAATGGAGCTAAAGCTACTAAGAAGACTGAAGAGAAAAAAGTTGCTAAGAAAGAAGTAAAGGAAGAAACTGTAGATTATTCAAAAATGACAGTTGCTGAATTAAAAGAAGTAGCAGCAAGCAAGAATATTAGTGTTGCTGGACTTAAAAAAGCTGAAATTATTGAAGCTTTAACAAAATAAACATATTAGTGAATTTACTTATCTAGTGCCTTTATGGTGATAAAGTTTTAGAAACTAATAGAAGATCAAAAACGAAGGAGAAAAAATATGACAATAGTATCAATGAATTATTTATTAGAAGCTGGTGTTCATTTTGGACATCAAAAGAGAAGATGGAATCCTAAGATGAAGGAATTCATCTATACTACAAGAGATGATATTTATATTATCGATTTACAAAAGACAGTTAAGAAATTAGAAGAAGCTTATGAAGCTATGAAAGAAATAGCTCAAAATGGTGGATCAGTTTTATTCGTAGGAACTAAAAAACAAGCTCAAGAAGCTGCTGAAGAATGTGCTACTAGAACTAACATGTATTTTGTTAATGAAAGATGGTTAGGTGGTACTTTAACTAACTTCAAGACTATTCGTTCAAGAATTAAGAGAATGGAAGAAATCGAAAAGATGGAACAAGAAGGCGTTTTCGAAATGCTTCCTAAAAAAGAAGTTATTCAAATTAAGAAAGAATACGATAAATTAAATAAAAACTTAAGAGGAATTAGAGAAATGAAGAAAATGCCTCAAGCATTAGTAATCGTTGATCCTCGTAAAGAAGAAATTGCTATTAAAGAAGCTCGTATTTTAGGTATTCCAGTATTTGGTATCGTAGATACTAACTGTGATCCAGATATGGTAGATTATGTAATTCCTGGTAATGATGATGCTGTTAGAGCAGTTAAATTATTAATTGGAGTTTTAACTAATGCTATTGCTGAAGTTAATGGTAATGAAGTAATTGATTTCGTTAGTGAAGAAGATAAAGCTAAAGCTGAAAAGAAAGCTCAAAAGAAAGAAGCTAAAGAAGAAATCAAAGAAGAAGTAAAAGAAAAAAAAGTAGTTGAAGAAGCTAAGGAAGAAGTAAAGTTAGATGGCTTGACATTAGCTGAATTAAAGAACATGGCTAAAGAAAAAGATGTTAAGGGTTATTCTACAATGAAGAAAGCTGAATTAGTAGAAGCTTTAACTAAATAATTTACGAAATAAGAACTAAGGAAGGGTGGAAGGGAATTTTCACTCTTTTTTATTTCCATAATAGAAAAAATAAGTTATAATTTAGATATGTATAGGAGGAAATATTATGATTAAAGCAAGTGATGTTAAAGAATTAAGAGAAAAAACAGGAGCTGGTATGCTTGATTGTAAAAAAGCATTAGAGGCTACTGAAGGAGATATGGAAAAAGCAGTTGATTGGTTAAGAGAAAAAGGTATTGCTAAAGCTGCTAAGAAAGAAAGTAGAATTGCTGCTGAAGGATTATGTCAAATTAAAGTTGATGGTAATAAAGCAGTTATGTTAGAGGTTAATTCTGAGACTGATTTCGTTGCTAAGAATGAAGAGTTTACTAATTTTGTAGATTATTTAGCAGATGAAATTTTAAAGAATGATGTTAAAACTGTTGAAGATGTTTTAAATCTTAAAGATGGTGATGAAACTATTAATGATAAGTTAGTAGCTTTAGTTGCTAAGATTGGTGAAAAGATTAGTTTTAGACGTTTTGAAGTTGTTACTAAGAATGATGATGAGTGCTTTGGTACTTATAAACATATGGGTGGAAAAATCGGTGTTGTAGTAGTTTTAAAGGGTGCAAATGAAGCTGTTGCTAAAGATGTTGCTATGCAAGCTGCTGCTATGAATCCAGTAGGATTAAGAAGAGCTGATATTCCACAAGAAATGGTAGATAGGGAAGCTAATGTAATTAAAGAACAAGTTATGGCTGAAGGAAAACCTGAAGAAATAGCTGCTAAGATTGCAACTGGTAAACTTGGAAAATTCTATGAAGAAGTTTGCTTAGAAGAACAAAAATTCATTAAAGATTCTTCTTTATCAGTAATTAACTATGTTAAAAATAATAATGGTGAAATTATTTCAATGGTAAGATTTGCTGTTGGTGAAGGAATTCAAAAGAGAGAAGAAAACTTTGCTGATGAAGTAATGAGTCAAATTAAAAACGCATAAGTTTTATTAGGTAAGAAGTATATGAAGAAGAAGTTACTATTGTTACTATTAATTATTATGGTATTTGTATCAGGGTGTTCTGTAAAAAAAGTGGAAGAGATGTCTCCTTCAGAGAAGTTTTCTAAAGAATATTCTGTTCCTAAAGAAAATGCTTTTAAATATGTAAGTATTGATGAAGTACTTGAAATATTAAGAGATGGAACAGGAATTATTTTCTTTGGTAATTCTGATAATGAGGTTTCTACTAAAACAGTAAAAGTATTTTCAGAAGCTATTAAAGATAGTGGCTTTGATGAAGTTACAGTTTATTATTATAACCCTGTTGTTATTAGAGATAATAATACTTCTAAATATATAGAATTAATTAGTTTATTATCAGGTTATTTAGATGTTAATGATAATGATGAAGAATACTTATATTTACCAGATATTTACTTTGTAAAGGATGGTAAGATAGTTTCTCATAATAATGATATGGCAACCAATTCAACTGATGATATATTAGGTGATGAAGATGATAGTAAAATAAAAGATAAGTATATAAAATTACTTAATGAGTATTTTGAAAAGGACATTAGTGAATAGTGTCTTTTTTTGTAAAGTTAAATTTATTTATTTTTTCTTTTCTTGCGTATAAATTCATTATCTATTATATTTATAATAGGAGTGATTAAGGTGGCTAAAAAAGAAGAAAATAATAGTATGAAAGAAGATAAAAGTATAGTAGAAAATAAGAATGATGCTAAGAAAAGTGAAGTAGCACTTAATAAGAAAATAGATAAAATAGTTGATCGGAACTTAGATGAAAAAGTAGATAAAATACTTGATGAGAACTTAGATGATAAAGTAGATAAGTTAGTTGATGAGACTTTGAGTTTAAAAGTAGATAAATTAGTTGAAGAAAAGTTAAAAGAAAATAAGAAGAATAATATTTCTAAAGCACTTATTTTTATTTTAGTTATGGCTTTAATTCTAGCTTTAATTTATATTGCTTATGATAAAGGGTTTATTCCAAAACCTACTGGTAATAATGATGTAGTTGATACTAAGAATGATAACAAAGATAGTAATAATAATGATGATAAGGATAATACTAATGATAATGATTCAATTATTAAATTAGATGTTAATGATGATATTGTTACAAGTACTTATAATAGGGTTACTAGATCTGTTAGAGAATGTGGAGTATGGGAATACTTTAAAGATACAAGAGTTTCTGTTAACTCTTTAAAGAATGAGTTTGTTTATGAGGTTGCTGTTGTAAGTGCTGAAGATATGTTTGGTAAGATGAATTTAACTGAAGAACAATTTTCTAAAGTAGTTAGTAATATATTTGGTAAGAGTTATAATTATAATCATGTTCAATATACTGGTAAGTGTGCTAGGTTTATTTATAACTGGAATACTAAGAGTTATGATTATCAAAGTGAGATGGCTTGTGGTGGTACTTGTACTGTTACTGATTATAAGAGAATAGTAGGAGCATATAGGGAAGGTAATAAACTTACAATTGAAGTTGGAGTATTATTTGCTCAATATAATAATGGAGATGTAGCATACTATAAAGATTATAATCATACTACTTTAGTTACAGGTCTTACTTATTCTAATGATTTATATATGGTTGCTGATACAGAAGATAATGCTAGAAAAGGTACTATTTATGATATGGTGTTTGAATTAGAAGATGGTAACTATGTATACAGATATACTGAACCTACTAATAAATAGTTATAAATACTTGTGAAAATTAAGTAGAATTATCTACTTTTTTTCTTTCTTTTATCTTATATTTATAATATAATATATTTATTAAGGAGAGATGAATTTAATGGATAGTGACATGATTATCTTAGAATTGAATGAAAAAATGGATAAGGCTATTGCTAATTTAGAGAAACGTTTTGCTACTGTTAGAGCTGGAAGAGCTAATCCTTCTAGTTTAGATGGTATTGTAGTTGAATATTATGGTAGTATGACACCTTTAAAGCAATTAGCAACTATTTCTGTACCAGAAGCACGTCAATTATTAATTAAACCTTTTGATAGAGGTTGTTTAAAAGATATTGAAAAAGCTATTTTAGCTTCTAATTTAGGATATAATCCTGGTAATGATGGAGAAACTATTAGAATAATTATTCCAGAACTTACAGAGGAGAGAAGAAGAGAATTAGTTAAACAAGTTAAAGCTATTTCAGAAGAGGCTAAGGTTGCGATTAGAAATATTAGACGTGAAGGAATAGAAGCTGTTTCTAAACTAGAAGTTTCAGAAGATGAAGAGAAAGGTTTAGAAAAAGATATTCAAGATATAGTTAATGAATATAATAAAAAAGTAGATAGTATATTAAAAGAAAAAGAACAAGAATTACTAACAGTTTAGTAATTCTTTTCATATAAAATAAAAAGAATTAACTTTCTTCAGTTAATCCTTTTTCAACACGTTTTTTAATTATTTCGATAAGTTCATTTTTTAATTCTTGATCAGCATTTTCCCAGATTAGACATAAGAAAACACCTAGACCTGGTAATGTTACTTCATCATTAGATGAGACTGATTCGTCGATTGCTTGACGAAGAGTGTTGTAATCATCACCTTTAAAATTATTTATTATGTGTTCTCTGATACTCATTTCCATATATTCCTCCTCATATATATAATGAGACAAAAGTTATATTTTTATACGAAACTTTATTTTTTACTTATTATATAGTAAAATATAGTTGGTGATATAAATGAAGTTAAATGTAGATGGGAAAACTTATGATATTGTGATAGAGAGAAAAAGTACAACTAGAAATACTTATATTAGAGTAAAACCCGATTTAACTATTTTAGTTACTACTAATAAATTTACAACTACTAAGACAATTACAAATTTAATAGAAGAAAATTATGAAAAGTTAATTAAGATGATAGAAGTACAAGAGAAGAAAAAAGAAAATAATGATGGATTTTTCTATTTAGGACATAGATATGATATTGTTTATGTAGATAGTCCTAATATAGAGTTTGGAACTAATAAGGTTTTTATAAATAGAAATTCTGATATTAATAAGTGGTATAAGAATCAAGCTAAGGAGTTATTTTTAGAACATTTAAATACTCAGTATAATAAATTTACAAAGAGAATTCCGTATCCAGAGTTAAAGATTAGGAAAATGACTAGTAGATGGGGAGTTTGTAATATTAAGACGAAGGTTATTACTTTAAATTTGGAATTAATAAAGAGAGATACTAAGTATTTAGATTATGTTATTGTACATGAATTATCACATTTAATACATGGGGATCATTCAGATAGATTTTGGGCATTAGTAGAAGATAATATGCCTGATTATAAGAAGTATCGTAAGGAGATGAAGGAATTTTGAACGTAATTACTAGTTTAGATAATGAAAAGGTTAAGATGTTTAAGAAGTTGCAAAAGAAGAAGTATCGTGATGAATATAATTTATTTATAGTTGAAGGAGAACATTTAGCGATAGAGGCTTTTAGAGCTGGTGTTTTAGAAGAACTTATTTTAGAAGAGGGTACTGATTTACCATTTCCTTCTCCTTATGGATATTATTCTAGAGAAGTTTTAAGTAAGATTTCGGCTATGGATAATCCTAGTAGTGTTATGGCATTATGTAGGAAAAGAGATAGAGATGGGGAAGAAGTAGAAGGAAATAGAATTTTAGTACTTGATGATGTTCAAGATCCAGGTAATTTAGGGACTATTATTAGAAGTGCTTTAGCATTTGGAGTAACGACTATTGTACTTTCTGAAGGAACCGTTGATTTATATAATCCAAAAGTTTTAAGAGCAACACAAGGAATGATCTTTCATACTAATATTATTGTTAGAAATGTTTATGATTGGGTTAGAATGATTAAAGCAAGTGATTTTAGAGTATATGGAACTTGTGTCGATGGAGGGGTTGATGTTAAAAGTCTTACTCCTGAAGATAAAGAAAAGTTTGTATTGATAGTTGGTAATGAAGGTAATGGAGTTAAAAGAAGAATATTAGATTTATGTCATGAGAATCTTTATATAAAGATGAATGCAGATGTTGAGAGTCTTAATGTTGCGGTTGCGACTAGTATTTTATTATATGAATTGGGGAATTAGTAATGGATGAAGTGTATATAGGTAAAGTAGTTGGGACTCATGGTATTAAAGGAGAAATTAGAATACTTAGTGATTTTCAATTTAAAGATAAAGTGTTTGTAGTAGGAAAAAAACTTATTATAGATGATAGGGAGTATGTTATTAGAAGTTATAGGAAACATAAGAATTTTGATATGGTTACTTTAGACTATTATAATAATATAAATGAGGTTTTATTCTTAGTAAAAAGAAAAGTATATGTATCAAAGAGTAGTTTAGGATTAGATGATAATCAAGTATTAGATGAAGAGTTAATTAATTTTACTGTGTTGACTAGTGATGGAAAAAGTGGAATAATAAAAGAAATATTTTTAGCTAGTCCTAATAATAAAATACTTAGAGTTATGTTTGATAAAGAACTATTAATTCCAATTAATTCACCAATGGTTAAGAGTATTTCTAAGGATAAAAAAGAAGTACTAGTTGAGTTATTGGAAGGAATGTAGGTGGTATGATGAAGATTGATATTTTAACTTTGTTTCCAGAAATGTATAAGGGAATATTTAGTGAATCAATAATTAAAAGAGCAATTGATCTTGGAAAAATAAAAGTTGAAATTCATAATTTTAGGGATTATTCATTAGATTTACATCATAAAGTAGATGATACTCCATATGGTGGTGGTAATGGAATGGTTCTTACTTGTCAGCCAATATTTGATTGTGTTAATGATTTAAGAGGAAAAGATACGAAAGTCATTTTATTAACACCAGATGGTACTTTATATAAGCAAGCAATGGCTTATGATTTAGCAAAAGAAAAACATTTAATTTTAATTTGTGGTCATTATGAAGGATTTGATGAGAGAATTAGAAGTATTTGTGATATGGAGATAAGTATAGGTGATTATGTTTTAACTGGGGGAGAATTAGCTAGTATGGTGTTAGTTGATTCGATTGGTAGACTTTTACCAGGAGTTATAGAAGAAGGATCACATATGAATGATTCATTTAATAATAATTTATTAGATTATCCAACTTATACAAAACCTAGAATTTATAAGGGTATGGAAGTACCAGAAGTATTATTATCAGGGGATCATAAGAGGATAGCTGAGTATAGACAAATGGAGAGTTTAAAGAGGACAAGAGAACGTAGACCAGATTTATTAGAGAAGTAGGTGGTTTTTATGTATTCTATTAGTAGGAAGAAAGTTATAAAGAAGAAATGGAAGTATCAAGATTTTGATCAGATAAAAAATTTAGAGGGATTTTTAATGCCTTCTCGAGGTAATAAATTTAAGATACAGGGAATGGTTGTTAAAGATATTTTAGTAGTTGATGTTATGCTTGCGAAAGGATTAGTTAGAGACTATGTAGATAAAAAATATAGAAAGTTAATAGCAGAGTTAACAGAATTATTAATTAGTGATGAAGATACAGGAGAGTCATTTAGAATAGCCTTAAATAGAATAGAAAAGTTTAGACAAGAAGTTAAGAATAAATATAGAATTTATTTAGAGAAAAAAGAATTAGAGATAATGGCTAAACAATTAAGTGCCCTACAAAAACAAGCTAAGTTAGAATTTGCAGAATTACAAAATAGTTTAATGGTTACTAATGAGATTGGTAAAGGTAGATAATGTCAAAGAAGTTGTAAATTATGGGACTTCTTTTTCTTTAAAGTATTGTAAGTAGTTAATAATTTAGGTATTCTTTTATTATAGGTGAATAGTTATGAAAAAGATTAAAATAAATAGAAGTATTTATAGATATATATTTATTTATGGTGTAGGATTGCTTTCTCTTTTATTAGTATTTATAGGATTTACTTATACTAAGGAAAAGAGAATTTTGTATAGTGAGAAAGTTATTAGTAGTTATATAGTTAGTTTAAGTAATGGAGAAGAATTTAGTAGTGATAAAAAAGCAAGTTTTAATGGGAGAGTTATTGATACTATTAAGACTAGTTTTGATTTAGAGAAGGACTTTAATTATAATATTAAATATGATGAAGAGTACTATTTAAAAGCTAAGATGATTGTATATGATAGGGAGTTTAAAAATAAAGTTAAAGAGATTGAACAGGTAATTACGGATAAGACTAAGTATAATGTTTTTGATAGGAAAATTAGTTTTAATAAGTATGCTGAGATTAAGTATCAAGATTATTTAGGTTATGCTAGAGAGATTAAGAGAAACTTTTCAGATGATTCGAACATGTTGTTGGAGATAGTTTTATGTTCATATAAAGAGAATGAAGTAGAACTTGCTAGTGTTAGAATACCTTTAATGAAAGATAGTATTATAATTGATAAAAGTAATTTTGATGGTACTGGGACAGTTAGTGTTTTGAGTAAGATTAATTTTATTAATGGGTTATGTTTTGTTATAGCTGGTATGGGAGTTTATACTATTTATTTTGTTATTAGAAAAAAGAAGGGCAAGAGTAGAGAAAAACTAGAGGTAATTTAGGAGGTAATATGGAGACTGTTGTATATTTGATAAGACATTCTGTTAGAATGAAGGGGGAAATGATTGATACTTATAATAGTTCACAGAGTGATTTATTAAGAAATGAAAAAATAGTTTTAAGTGTATCTGGAGAAAGACGAGCAGAGATTTTAAGTCATGAAGAGGAATTACAAAATATTGATGTTTTATATACTAGTAATTGTGTTAGAACTTTACAGACAGCTAAATATATGATGTATAGTCAGAATTTAAAAGCTAATATTGATTCTAGGTTTGATGAGAGAAGAGTTGGAACTGATTTTTCTTTAAATGTTTCAGATTGGTTTGTTTTACAGTATACTGATTCTAGTTTTAGACCATTAGGTGGAGAGTGCCAAGAAGAGGTTAGAAATAGGATGTATGAGGCATTAGAAGAAGTAGTTAGTGCTAATAGAGGAAAGAGAATTGCAATATTTTCACATGGTTTAGCTATTACTTTTTTACTATTAAAATGGTGTCATTTAGATAGTGTTTCACTAGATAGAAAATTAGTATTTAGTTTTAAGGGAAGAGAAGTATTTAATAAGAGAATTAATTCTCCGGATGTATTTAAATTAGTATTTGATGATGATAATAATGTTTTAAGTATAGAGAATATTGAATTTAGTGATTTAGATTATGAAGATTTTGTTAATTATTAAGCAGAAAATCTTTATAAAACCTTTAAATAACAAGAAAATGGATTGATTTTTAGATATGGTTGTGCTATAATCTTGTTTGTCAGTTTGAGATGATCCGCTGTTTTACGGTTAAGCAGATTTACTGTTTTACTATTTTTAGTTAGATATGATCATTGGTAGATATTTTTAGAGAGGAGAACTTATATGGCTAATATTATTGACAAAATTAATGAACAACAAATTAATCCTAACGTTCCAGAATTCCGTGTTGGTGATACTGTTAGAGTAGACGTTAAGATTATCGAAGGTAAGAGAGAACGTATTCAAGCATTTGAAGGTGTAGTTGTTTCACGTAAAGGTGGTTCTGTTTCAGAAACATTTACAGTACGTAAAATATCTTCAGGTGTTGGAGTAGAAAGAATCTTCCCAATTCATTCACCAAAAATTGCTGGTATTACAGTAATTCGTCGTGGTAAAGTTAGACGTGCTAAACTTACATTCCTTAAGGATAGAGTTGGTGGATACCGTATTAAAGAAAAAGGACAAAAATAAGGGTATACCTTATTTTTTCTTTATAGGAGATAATTATGAGTAAAAAGGAAGTTTTTATGAGGGAATACTTACCATATATAATTATAATTATAGTGGTATTATTAATTAAAATGTTTATAGTTACACCAATTAGAGTAAATGGTCCTTCAATGTTAGATACTTTGGAAGATAAAGATATTATGATATTAGATGAGATTAGTTTTAAATTTAATGGACTTAAGAGATTTGATATTGTAGTAGTTAATTATAAAAATGAAAAGATAATTAAGAGAGTTATTGGTCTTCCAGGAGAGACTGTTGAATATAGAGATAATAAACTATATATAAATGGAAAAGTAGTTGAAGAGGATTTCTCACATGAAGTAACTGCAGATGTAGATCCTATTAAAATACCAAAGAATTGTTATTATGTAATGGGTGATAATAGAGTTAATTCAACTGATAGTAGAATTATTGGACCTGTTTCAATAAAAGATATTAGGGGTACAACTAAGTTAACAGTATTTCCATTTAAAAGATTTGGTAATAAGAATTAAGTAGCTTTTAATAGTTACTTTTTTTTGTTATAATTTTTTTAGATGAGGTGGACATATGGAAAGATGTTCTTGGTGTAATTTAGATAATGATATTTATGTTTTATATCATGATAAAGAATGGGGAGTAGAAAATTTTTCAGATGAGTATTTGTTTGAAATGCTAATTTTAGAGTCTTTTCAAGCTGGACTTTCTTGGGAGTGTGTTCTTAATAAGAGAGAGGCTTTTAGAAAGGCTTATGATAACTTTTCTTTAGATAAGGTGTGTAAGTATGATGAGAATAAAGTTGAGGAGTTGTTAGAGAATAAAGAAATTATTAGAAATAAGTTAAAGATAAAGGCAAGTATTAATAATGCAAGGATTTTTAAAAGTATTGTTTTAGAAATGGGGAATTTTTATAATTATTTGAAGATGTTTACTGAGGGAAAGACATTTTATGAGACTGGTCTTACTAGTTCAAAATTGTCTGATGAGATTTCTAATGATTTGAAAAGGCGTGGTATGAAGTTTGTTGGTACAACGATAATTTATTCTTATTTACAAGCAATTGGAGTGATTTATTCACATGAAGAGAATTGTTTTATGTATAAGGGTGATATGAATGAGCAAGATTAATTGTAATTTAATTGTTGCTGGTCCTGCAACAGGAAAGACTTATTTAGCTTTAAATGATAAGAGATTTGTTGATTTGGATGGAGAAAGGGCAGCTTATAAATATGGTTTTTCTAGTATTTCTGAGTTAGAAGTAGAAAGAAGTAAGGGAGAAAGAGGAGAGGTTGTAAATAGAGATTCTTTACAATATATAACTAGGATGATTGATGAGGTTATTAGGGATAAAAGAATTGGACTTTTGTCATACCATGAAGATATTTTAGATTATGTTTGGAAGAAGAATATTCCATACTGTTTAGTATATGCTTCACTTGATAGTAGAGAAGAATATATAAGAAGAATGAAAAAGAGAGGAAACTCTTTAGACTTTATTAAGAATATGACTGATGAAGATATATGGAAAAAGTTTTATGAGAAGGATCTTTTAGATACTAAGGCAACTTATAAGATTGAGTTAGGGAAGAATAAATATTTGTTTGATATAAGAGATTATTTTTTGGAGGAAGAAAAATGAGTGAGGTAAAAGATAATATAGTTTATCATGGGAGCCGTAATGGTAATATTGATTTTTTGAAGGCACATGTATCTACCCATGGCAAGGAATGTATTTACGCAACAGAAAATAAGACGGTTGCGATGTTATTTATGGGTGAAGGTAAGGGAGACTTGGATACTGTTTTAGCAGTTGATGATGATAAGTTAATACTTGTAGAGCGAAGAGCTGGAGTTTTAGAAGATAACTATAATCACGAAGGATATGTTTATGAGTTACCAGGAGATACTTTTAGACATTATGATTATTTATGGAAACCAGAAATGATTTCGTTTGAGAAGAGTATAAGACCGATTAGAAAAACATATTATGATAATGTTTTAGAAGCTTTAGAAAATGAGGAGAGAGAGGGACATTTAAAAATTTATCATTATCCTAGTAGACCTAGTAGTATACCATTTGATAATAGTGACTTGATTGATAAATATATTATGTTTTATAATAATGGTAATAGTCATGCGATTGATAGTTTACTTGAATGTTATCCGGAGTTTAGAGAAGAAGTTCAAAGTAGAGTTAATGTTGCTTTAGATAGTGAGAGGAGAGTTAAGTAATGATAAGTGTTTTTGATTCAGAAAGAATTGATTATATACCGGTTTCTTTCGACTTGGTAGATGATTATTTAGTTATGGTTAATGATAAGGAGATACAAAGACTTATTTCTAAAAATGAACGTGTATATTCTAGAGAAGATGAGCTTAATTGGATAAAGTCTAAATTAGAAGACAAAGCTTATGTTTTTTCAATGATTTCTAAAGAAGATGGAAGTTATATTGGAAATGTTGAATTAATGGATGTAGAAAATGGTAGTGCTGAAGTTGGACTTTGTATTACTATGGGTATGCAAAATAAACATTATGGAACAGAGGCATTAAAAAGAATAATTGAGTATGCTTTTAAAGATGTAGGTTTAAATACTTTAACAGCTGTTGTATTTTCTAATAATGTTAGATCTTTACATAATGTAGAAAAATTTGGATTTAAAAGATGTGGTATTACTAAAGATGTAAAGGTAGAAGATGGCGTTAGTATTGATGATATATATTTTAAGTTAGAAAAATAAGTATAAAAAAAGAAATGGATTATTTAGAAAAATTTTGTCCATTTCTTTTATTTTGTGTCTTTATATTACCATATTTTTGGTATTTTTTCAAGACTAGTAATAAGAGTGAAAGTGTGGTAGTTAATATTGGAGGTGATTAATATGTTAAATAATATGACGGCTTTGATTAGTTGTTTTGCGAGAAGTTATCATACTGAGACTAGTAATATTAAGATTTATGATGATAAGTTTGCAAGGGAAATGTTAAGTGATAAGGAGTATAAAAATATTTCTTATAGTATGACAGGGGGAATTGAGTTTTTTAATGCAGATTATAGAGGTAATGATTCTTTAGGATGGATTGTTAATAATCACTTAGCTCCTGCAGTTTTAGCAAGAAGTAGTTTTAATGAAAGACATTTAAATAATGAGATTAAACTAGGGCTTTGCCAATATGTTTTATTAGGGGCAGGGTATGATACATCTAGTTATAAAGTTAATGATAAAGTAGATGTATTTGAACTTGATAGGATGGAGATGATTATTGATAAAAAAAGAAGAGTAGAAAAAGCTAATATTGATACTAGAAGAGTTTCTTATATTGGATGTGATTTTAGTAAGGACTGGATTAATTTACTTTTAGAAAGTGGTTTTGATAGAAGTAAGAAGACTTTATTTTCAATACTTGGAGTTAGTTATTATTTAGAAAAAGAGACTTTTTTTAAGATGATAAAATTACTTGCAGATAATATGGAAAAGGGAAGTTCTATTATATTTGATTATCCAGTTAGAGATGATTTCTATAATATGGAAAAAGAAGAGTTGGCTAGAGGTGCAGGTGAGGCTATGAAGGGTAAATATTCTAGAGAAGATATTTTAGCGTTATGTGATAGTTGTTCTCTTCATGTTTATGAAGACTTAGATAGTGATGATATAGATAGAGATTATTTTTATGATTATAATACAATTAATCCAAATAATAGAATATATGCACCTAAGGGAGTTAATTATTGTTTATTAGTTAAGTAGATTTTAGAACTACTTTTTTGCTATAATAGTTTTGGAGGTATGCTTTATGAAAGAGATAGAAATATTAGTTGAAGTTTACTCACCGATAGAAGAGGTTATTAAAGTACTTGATAAGTTTACTTATGAGGGAGTTAAGGAGACAATAGATGTTTACTATTATGATCCTGTGCGAGGTAATTTAAAGCCTAATAGTAAGGGTGAGATAGATGAAGTTTGTAGAGTTAGAACTAAAGATAATAAGAATTATATTACTTATAAAGTAGATAATTTTGATAATGGTAAATGGTTATATTCTGATGAGTATGAAACTGAAGTTGGAAATATTTATATGATTACGGAGATATTAAAAAAGTTAGGTCTTAAGGAATTACTTACTATTCATAATAGTAAGAGGACTTATGCTACAGATAAGTATGAAATTGTACTAGAAACTGTTAAAGATTTGGGATATTTTTTAGAGGTTGAATATTGTACTAATGAAGATGTTGAGGTTAGTTTAATTAAAGAAGAGATTCAAAAGTTTATTGATGATCTTGGTATTAAAGTTTCAAGTGAGTTAAATATGGGTAAACCAGAAATGATGATTAAGAAGTTAGGAATAGAGGTTTAAAATGATAGATATAATTATGCCTGTTTATAATACACCTATTGATGATTTAAAAAGATGTTTAAGTTGTATAGAAAGACAAACTTTTAAAGATTATAAAGTTTATATAATTGATGATGGTAGTTTTGATGAAGTTAGAATTTTTTTAGATGAGTATGCTAAAGATAAAGAGAACTGTATTGTTAAACATGTAGTTAATGGAGGAGTAAGTAGAGCTAGAAATATTGGAATAGATAGTTCTAGTGCGGAGTATTTAACTTTTGTAGATAGTGATGATACTTTAGAAGAAAACTTTTTAGAAGAAGCATTTAGTTTGATTAAAGATAATGATCTAGATTTAGTTATTGGCGGATATAATGAAGTAAAAAATGGTGAAGTTGTAAAGGTACGCAAATGTGATGATGGATTTTATATTTATGATAAGAGTAATTTAGATTTAGTTATGGATAAGTTACTGTCTGGTAAGTTAAGGGAAGATAATAAAAATATTGGTAGTCTTCCAACTGGTAGGATATATACTAGACTTTATAAAAGAAGTGTACTTGGAGATTTAAGATTTAATAGTAGTCTTGGAATGAGTGAAGATACTTTATTCATGATTGATTTTATGGATAGAGTAGGACGTATAGGCTTAAGTTCTAGTGTTTGGTACAACTATTATATAAATGATTATTCTATTAGTAGAAGAAAAGTTAGTGATAAAGTTATTAATGATCATATGATGTTTATTGAAGAAGTTTATAAGAGAATGTTGGTAGAGGATGATTTAAGAATTAAAAATGCTTATATATTTAGAGTATTTAAGTCATTAATTAATTTGGTTGATTTGATAAAGTCTAGTGATTATAGCGATAGTACTTTAGATAAAGTTTTACATAATTCGATGTTTTCTTGTTTAAAAGATTTAGATATATCAAGTTATATTAATGTTAGTGATAAGGAAGTAGAATTTTTAAATAATTATATTGCATTATATGTAGTTTAGATGTGGAGGAGTTAATTGTATGGTTACTAAAAAGGCAGGATGTTTTTTGATAAGAAAAGAGTCAAGAGAGGTTGCGGTTATTTATAGAAAGAAACAAAATGATTATTCGTTTCCAAAAGGACATGTAGAAGAAGGGGAAACGTTAAAGCAAACAGCAGTAAGAGAGGTTGCTGAAGAGACAAAGAGAATAGCTTTTATAATTGATGAGTATGAACCTTTTGTAGAAAAATATACAACACCAAAGGGTGAAGAATGTGTTTGTTACATGTTTTTTGCAGTTGATAAAGGAAAAAGTAATAATCAAAGTGAAGATACGCATGATGTTGTTTGGACTCCAGTTGATAAAGTCTTAGAAGTTTTAAGTTATGACAGTTTAAAAAACACTTGGAAATCAGTTGAGAAAATAATACTTGAAATATTAGAAAATGATAATGTATAGGGGTTTTTAAAGTTTAATTTTAGTAGGAAAAGTTTATTCTATTATAAGATGAAAAAAGTATAGACATCTAGATTATATTTATGATATGATGTAACGATATATTAGGAGGTGTTTATATATATGGGATTAAAGGTTGGTACTGTTAAGTTGGAGGAGTATAATCCAAAGTGGAAGGACATGTACTTAGAGGAAGAGAAGAATTTAAAAGAAATGTTTGGAGATGTAGCGTTAGCTATTGAACATATTGGTTCAACTTCTGTAGAAGGTTTGTCAGCTAAACCTATTATTGATATTGCGATAGGCGTTAAGAACTTAAGTGATTTTGATAAAGTAGCTAAAAAGTTTATGGTGGATCCTTATTCGGTAAAAGAAGATTCTACAGAGGGAGAGATTTTAGTTCGAAAGGGAAATGAAGATAACCGAACACATTTTATTCATGTTATGGAGATTGAAGGAAAAAGGTATATTGAATCTCTTCTTTTTAGAGATTATTTAAGAAAAAATGTTTGGGCTTTAAAAGAGTATGAAGATTTAAAAAAAGATTTAGCTATAAAATATGCTGATGATAGAAAAAAATATACGGCTTCTAAAAATGAGTTTATTAACAAGATACTTAAGTTGGCGTATGAGGAGAAGTAGAGGATATTTATGAAGTATAGTGATATTTTAGAAGCACATTTTAAATATGGGGCTACTAGAGAAGATATAATTAAAAGATATTGATATGAAGAGATACTTGATAATGTAGTGATTGCTCCTTGGTGGAGTCATGAAATATTTAATGATAAAGTTTTAAAAATTGAAAAAGTAAGTGATAAAGTCTTTAATATTTATGGAGATGGTTTTTCGTTTTCGTATATTGAGGTTGGTCAAGTAGGGGCTCCAGTTATTTTAGATACTGTACTTGCTTTAGGTGTTACTAATTGTAAGAATATTTTATTTATAGGTTCGGTTGGATCTTTAAGTAGTGAAATAAAGATTGGAGATATTGTTATTCCAAAAGGATCTATTTGTTGCGATGGGGCTTCTAGATATTTGAATAATAATTTTACTGATGAGTTTTTTAAGATAGAGTATCCGACGGTAGAGTTTACTAAAAAACTTGTTGGATTGGTTCAGGAGTTTGATGTTAAATACCACCATGTTTTGAATTGTAGTGTTGACTCTATATTTGGACAATTTGTACATATTGATGAATTTTTAGAAAGGGGTGCTTTAACTATTGAAATGGAGACGGCTACATTATTTAAAGCAAGTTCTTTGATAGGTGTTAATGCTGGAGCTATTTTTGTAGTATCTGATAATGTTCTTATGAATAAATCTTTATTTTCTGGTAGAAGTGATGAGGAAAATAAGTATAGATATTATGTAAAAGAAGAAGTAATACCAGAAATAGTATGTAGACTATTTACGAGGTGATAGTATGGATAATGATCGAGTAAAACATTCTATTAGTGTTGCGAGACGGATGATGGAGATTGGTAGGAGTTATGATTTAAGTAATGAAGAGTTAGAAGAATTATTTGTCTTAGGACTTAATCATGATATTGGATATGAGTTTTGTGATGGTAGGGATCACAATGTAGTTGGTGGAAATATTTTAAAAAGAAGTAATTATAAATATTGGAGAGAAGTATATTATCATGGAGTTGTTCAAGAGGAGTATAGTTCTTTATATTTAAAAATACTGAATACGGCAGATATGCAGGTTGATAAATATGGAAATGTTGTTGGTTTTGAGGAAAGACTTAAAGATATAAAGAGTAGATATGGAGAAGATTCAGTTGTATATAAGAGCTGTGTTTTATTAATTGAATTTATAAAGAGTGAGGTTTAGGATGAGACATAACGGAACTAAGAAATTGGAGACTGATCGACTATTACTAAGAAGAATTTATAAAGAAGATGCTATAGAAATATATAATGGTTTTATTAATCAAGAGAGATTTTTATATTATCTAAATAAAGAGAAGAGAACACTAGAAGAAGAGATTTCTTCTTTAGAAATGATTGATGAAAAGAATAAAAATGAAGATTACTATAACTGGGTTATAACTTTAAAAGATACTGGTAAGATAATTGGAATGATTGTATTAAAAGTAGAAGAAGTAAATGAATGTGTTGAAGCAACTTATGCCATAGATGAGAGATATTGTAATAAGGGTTATATGAGTGAGACTTTAAAAAGAGTTATAAAATATGCTTTTGAAGAGTTACTTGTTAATAGATTTCAGACTTGTTGCGTTGTTTCTAATGAAGCTTCTAGAAAGGTTATGGAAAAGTGTGGGATGGGTCTAGAAGGCCTTCTTAGAAGTTATGTTATTTTAAAAGATGGATATCATGATACGTATATGTATTCTATTGTTAGAGAAGATTTAGAGTAGGTGATAATGATGAAGTACTTTAGTAAGGAAGATGTTAGAAAGATTATACAAGATGCATTTAATTTTATTGATAATGGAAAAGTAGTGTGGAAGGATATGGCGTTTTTAGGACATCCAGGATTTTACTTTTTTCATACAAAAAATGAATTAGATCAAAAGATAGAAAATCAGCTAGTTAAAGATAGATATGATCAATATGATATTTGTTATACAATGAATAGTCTAATTAAATTTATGCTTTCTAAGTATGATTCACATACTAAAGTACTTTTTAGTGAGGGAAGATATTTACCTATTGAGTTAAAGATTGTAGATAATGAAGTATATATAATTAATGTTTCTTCAAAGTTTAATAAATTTAAGACTTGGAAAGTATTAGAAATTAATGGTGTTATAGTCAGCAAGTTATTAAATGAAATAGAGGAGATTTGTTGTTACTCAACAGAAGAATATTTAAGAGCAAGACAAGTAAGTATACTTGAAGATATTGATATGTTAAGAACTTTACCTAGTATAGATAGTACAACTTTCGAGTTCGATTTTTTAGTTAGTGATGGAGAAAATAGCGAAGTGATTAGTTTTGATATTAATAATTTAGTTGATGAAGTAGAGGCAAGTTTTCTTCCAGAAAATTATTCTTATGAGTTGGTTAATGATTGTGTAGTTATTCATTATAATGCTTGTCGGGATAAAGATAAAATGGAGGAGTTAATTAAGAAGATTAGTACAATTCATAGTGATAAGTATATTATAGATTTAAGATATAATGGTGGAGGAGATTCTAGTATTATTAGGCCTTTGATAGAGTTTTTGAAAGGAAAGATGGTTGTTGTTTTAATAAATGAATATGTATTTTCTTCTGGGAGAATGGCATTGGTTGAGTTAAAGAAAATAGGTGCCTATGTTATTGGAACTAATATTAGTACTTCACTTAATGCATTTGGTAATAATCCATCAGAATATAAAATAGATGGTACTGAGTTAATTGTTAAAAGAAGTTCTAATTATTTTCTTTATGATAGTGAATATAATTGTGAGAGTTTTTCGAAGAATAATTTTTTTGAGTACTTTAAAGATAGAAAAGCGTTATTAGAACCAGTTTTTATAAGTCCAGATTTGGAGGTAAAAGAGACTATTGATGATATTGTCGCTGGAAGAGATATACAGATGAAGATGGCATTTCAATATTTAGAGGAGAAATTTAATGGAAAAAGTTCAGTTTGATAATGATAATTTTATTTTATATGCACCAGATAGTTTGAGTATTATTACAGAAGGATTAGAGGATATTTTGAATAGTTCTTTTGAATTTTATAAGAAGTTATTTGGAGTTGATAGTTTTAGAAAAATACAGATTAATTTTTTTGATGATTTGGGTAAGTTTAGAGAGTTTATTTATGATTTAAGAGGAGAGAATGAGTCTTTACCGGAATATGCAACTGGTACTTTTGATCAGGGAATGATTAATATGTGTTTAAGTCCTAATATAAAAAATGATAACCCTAATCTTAACCATTATAAACATTGTGCTTCACATGAGTTATTTCATATTATGTATCAAGAGTTAGTATGGGAAAAGTTAGGTATGAAGAGAATAATTTGGTTTGATGAGGGAATGGCTGAGTTATTTTCTGGTGAGTATAATTTTACTAAGGATTCATATGATAAGTTTTTAAATGAAGTTAGAAAAACTACGATGGAAGTTCCTAATTTGAATGAGATTTCTCATGGAACATCTTTTAAAAATGATAAGTATAATGGATATTTACTTAGTTTAATTGCGGTTAAAGAAATATATGATAAGTTAGGGTTTGAGAAGTTTAGAAAAATAATGTATAATGAAGATGAAATTATAAAATACGGAGAGTCTATTTTGAAAGAGATTTTCTAGGTATTAAGAATAATTACTGGTGGTGGTTAAGATGATTGATACTAATTCATTTAAAGGATTATTAGATAAATATGGAATGGATGCTGATAGTGTTATTAAAAATAATAGTAAGGTTTTGATTCGTGGTAATTATAGTGATATAGAAGCTACAATTAATTATTTGGTTAATGATTTGGGATTTGCATCTAGATATATAGAAAAAGCTCCTAGTATACTTTATTTTAATGTGTCAGCAATAAGAAAGAATGTGGAGTTTTTAAAAAGACAAGGAATTATTTTTTCTAATGTTGAGAAATGTTTACATGTTTTAAGTACTATTCCTTGGAGGTTAGAAGAAACTTATAATTATGTTAGAGATAATTATGGAGATCAATTTATTAATAGAAATGTTTCTATATTAAGTGTTGATATCGAGAGAATAAAAGAAATAGAAAAGTTAGGGTTAGATAAGCGTTTAGTATTGTCAGCGGCACTTACTTTTTTACCAGTATCTGAAATAAAAAAGATTGTTGAAATATGTAGGAAAAATAATGTAGAAATAATAGGTTCAGTATTTCGTAAGAGTTCAGTTGATATTGAAAAAATAATTTCTACATGTAGACAAAATAATATAGAGATAACTGGTACAGTATTTATGAGAAGTGCTGAAGAAATTGAAGATATAATTTCAATATGTAAAAGGTATAATGTTGGAATAACTAGTTCAGTTTTTAATAAGACAGCTAAAGATTTAGAACAAATAATTAAAATATGTAGAGATAATAATGTAGAGCCAGTTGGAAATATGTTTCAGGGCAATGTGTTAGAAGTAGAAGAAATTATTTCATTATGTCGCGCTAATGGTATGGAGGTAACTGGTTCTATATTTAGAAGTAATGTTGATGAAATTAAAGAAATAATTAGAATATGTAGAGAAAATAATATAGAGATAACTTCTACTGTATTTCATAAGAATCCTTTAGAATTGAAAAGAATTATTTCAGTATGTAAGAAAAATGATATAGAAATGACAGGAATGATATTTTTAAGAAGTGCTGATGAGGTTGAACAAATTGTTGAAATATGTAGGAAATATAATGTAAGACCAGTTGGAAATGTATTTTATCGTGATAATTTTGAAGTTGAAAAGATTATCGAAGTATGTCGTGCTAATGGAGTAGAAATAACTGGATCGGTATTTTTGAAAAAAGCTGATGAAGTAGAAAAGATTATTGCTTTATGTAGAGATAATAATATTAAAGTATCTGGTACAGTATTTTTAAGAAAAGCAGATGAAATAGAGAGAATAATTGGTATCTGTAGAGCTAATAATATTGAAATAACTAGTTCAGTATTTTATAAAAAAGCAGAAGAAGTAGAAAGAATAGTTGAAGTGTGTAGAGTTAATCATATAAAAATGAGTGGTGGAGTTTTCTCTAAGACTGCTAAACAGTTACAGGAGAGTGTTGATTTTGTTAGAGATAATTATGGAGATGATTATTTAACTAATTTAATTGTTATAAAGAGTGCTAAAGGTTTAAGCAGAACACTTCCTTATTTAGATGAGTTAGGTGTACTTGAAACCGTTAGGAAAAGTGCTTCTATTCTTACTCTTACAGTTGAGGAGATAAAGGAACGTAAGAAGTTTATTGATTCTATTGGAGAAGCTATGGTATTAGAAAATGGTAGATTTAATGTGGTATTTGGAATGAGTAAGAATGCTTATGCAAGAAGAGTTGCTGCTTTGAGTAAGAATAATAGTTCATATGGGGGAAAATAGTATGGAATTTAGTATTGATTTTGATAAGATTAGTGAAATATATGGAGAAGAAGTACTTAGAGAAATGCAAGAAAATATGGATGAAGTAATTAAAAATGTTAATTACATGTATATGTTAGAATTTAATGATGTAGAGGATATATTCGAAAGAGAGATATTATTATTTTTATATGATCATGATACTTTTAAAGATAAATTAAATAAATTGATATATAAATTGGGCCTTAATTATGTAGAAAAAATTGAAAATGATCTATCACTACTGGAGAGTTTACAATGATAAATGCCAATGTATTAGAAAATAGATTTAATAGTTTGTTTGTTTTAAGTAAAAATAATTATGTAAAAAGAGTTTCAAATGTAAATAGTAGTTCGTATGGAGGAAAATAATATGAAGAAAAAGAAAATCATTATTACTTCTTGTGTTTTACTGATTGTTTTAGGAGGAGTTATTTATTTTATGGGGAATAATAAAGTGAAAGATTTACCAGTTACCGAAGGTGTTGATGTTGTTCCTACTATGGATGATAAGATAAGTAGAGATACTAGTTGGTGTAGTACATTTCAATTAGTTTGGAATGATATGAAAAGAGAAATAGTTGAGCAAGACGTTGTTTTTAGTCCTCAGATAAAGATGGTAGAAAATCTTAATAAAGAAAGTTTTACAGAAGATATGTTATCTGATGAGTATTACTTTAAGATTTATGGATTTAAGAATTTGGAACTAAAAGAAAAAATAGAAAAAGGTATTAAGGAAAAGTTTAATCAAACTAGTGATATTTTAGATGATTTTGATTGGAGTAATGAAGCATTAGATAATCCTAATAGTTCAGACATAAGAAGATATTTCTTTTATACAATGCTATATAGAGAGTTTGAATATAAGAGTAAGTTTAGTATTTTAGATAATGCTAATTTTGGAGAATATGAAGATGTTAAATATTTTGGAGTAAATAAAAATTCAAAAGAAAAAGTTAGAGAACAGATTGAAGTATTATTTTATAATTCTAAGAATGATTTTGCAGTTAAGATAAAGACTAAGAATAATGATGAAGTTATATTTTATAAAAATCCGGAGGGAGAAACATTTAGAGAAATATATGATAATATGATGAAAAAGACTAATGAGTATGAAGGGAGCATTAGTTTTTCAGAAAATGACTTTTTTATGGCACCTATACTTTCATTTAATGTAAAAAGAGAATACAAAGAATTAGAAAATAAAGAGTTTGGTACAGCAGATGGTAATATAGCAATGATAGAAAAAGCAATTCAGTCTATTAAGTTTTCTTTAGATGAGACCGGTGGAAAAGTAAAGAGTGAAGCTGGGGTTGACAGTTGGAAGACTACTAGTGTGGCTGGAGAAGAGAAAACAAGATATTTTAATGTTAATGATACATTTGCTTTGTTTTTAAAAGAAGAGAAAAGAGATGTACCTTATTTAGCATTAAGAGTTGATGATATAAGAAAATATCAAAATAATTAATTAGTATATGATGTTTAATTTGTAGTATACTATTGATAGATATTATAGGAGGATGTTATGGAGAATATTTTAAATAAAAAAGAATCTGGTTGGAAAAGTTTAAGCTCTGGGGAAATGGATAGTATTATGACTTTTTCTGATAATTATATTAAGTTTTTAAATAGATCTAAGACTGAAAGAGAAGCTAATAAGAGTATTATTTTAGAGCTTGAGAAACATGGATTTAGAAATGTAAATGATATGGACAGATTGAGTGCTGGAGATAAGGTTTATTTTAGTAATAGATGTAAGAGTGTTTTTGCTGCTGTTATTGGTAGTGGTAAAATAGATGAGGGAATTAATATAGTTGGTGCTCATATTGATTCACCTAGACTTGATTTAAAACCTAATCCTGTGTATGAAGATGGAAAACTTGCTTTATTTAAGACTCATTACTATGGAGGAATTAAGAAGTATCAATGGACTACTATTCCTTTAGCAATACATGGTGTTGTTGTTAAACCTAGTGGAGAGAAGATAAGTATTAATATTGGTGAGGATGATAATGATCCAATCTTTACTATTACTGATTTATTACCACATTTAGCAAAGGATCAAGTTGATAAAAAATTAGAAGAGGCTATTAAGGGAGAAAGTTTAAATATATTGATTGGTAGTATTCCTGGGGAAGAAAAGGAAAATCCTGTTAAGAATAATATTTTAAGAATATTAAATGAGAAGTATGGAATTAATGAAATTGATTTTTATAGTTCTGAACTAGAGGTTGTTCCAGCTTTTAAAGCTAGAAGTTTAGGATTTGATAGTAGTATGGTAGCTGGATATGGTCAAGATGATAAAGTATGTGCTTATGCTACTTTAAGAGCTATTATTGATGCTTCTGTAACTAGTGTTACTAGTGTTTCTATATTTGCTGATAAGGAAGAGATTGGTAGTGTAGGTAATACTGGAATGTATTCTGAGATGTTTGATAATTTTATTCTTCAACTATTAGAAAAAACTGGTGATAATAGTGTTGGAAGTTTAAATAAGACTTATTGTAATTCTAGAATGTTATCTGCTGATGTTGGTGCTGGAGTTGATCCTAATTATCAAGAGGTATCTGAATCTAATAATTCTTCATATATTGGTTATGGAGTTGAATTAAATAAATATACTGGAGCTAGAGGTAAGTCTGGAGCAAGTGATGCTAATGCTGAGTTTGTTGCTTATGTAAGACGTGTATTTGAAAGTAATAATGTAAAATATCAAGTTTCTGAACTTGGTAAAGTAGATATTGGTGGAGGAGGAACAATCGCTTATATTTTAGCAAATAAGGGAATTGATGTTATTGATTGTGGTGTTCCAGTAATATCAATGCATTCTCCATATGAAGTTACTAGTAAATATGATATTTATTCAGCTTATAATGGATATAAAGCATTCTTTGAGGCAACTGATAAAGTTAGTTATTAGTAGTTATAAATTGTTTATTAGAAAGGCAAATCGTTGTGTTGGTTTGCTTTTTTTGTTATAATTTTTTGAGAGGTGGGGTTATGGTTAAGGACTTATGTTTCGAAATTCTTGATAAATGTTCTAATAATTGTAGATTTTGTTCTTCTAACTCAGATATGTCTAAAGATACAGTTATTAGTTTTAATGATTTTAAAAGAGTAATAGATCACTTTATGAAAACTGGTGGAATAGGTGAATTATCTTTATCAGGTGGAGAGCCATTTTTACATCCGGAGTTAGAAAGAATGGTTGCTTATGCGACAGGATTAGGTATTAAAACAGTTATTTTTACTTCTGGAGTAAAGCTTAGAGAGCCTTTAAGTATGGATGAGAGAAGAAAAATAATTGTTGAAGAGAAGAGGCGTTTAGCTAGTGTTGATAGTGATGATATAAGAACTATTTTGGCTATTGGGAAGTTTTATGAAAAATTATTAAATCCACCGATATTTTCTTGTATAGAGAGGGAGAGGCTTGAACGATATAAAAGAATGGGCCTTTCTAAAATTGTCTTTGATATGCAAGGTTATGTACAAGAGACAGATACTTATTTAATGGGAAGAAGAAGTTATAGTCAACAAGCTTTATTTAGATCATTACTTAATGCTTCTTTGGTAGGCTTGGATGTAGATGTACATTTTATTCCGATGAAGGTTAATTATAAAGAAATAAGAGAAATATTGGAGTTATTAGAATTAGCATCAGTTAAAAATATTAGTTTACTTAATTTTGTACCTCAAGGAAGAGGATTAGAAAATAGAGAGTCTTTAGAACTAAATGAAACTGAGAAAGATGAGTTTTTTGAGATTTTAGGTTCTGCTTTAGATGAAGGATTATATACAGGAAAGGTAAGAATTGGAATACCTTTACAAGGAGAAGAGACACATAAGTGTAATGCAGGACTTGAAAAGCTTGATATTAAATATGATGGAACTGTGTTACCTTGTCCGGCATTTAAAGAACTTAGTGCTGATGAGTATAAGAAGTATGGTATACAAGTTTATAGTATTTATGATGATTTAGATAAGATAAAAATATCTGGTGTTGGTACTAGAAGTGAAGCTCTTTGTAAGAAGGTTTATCAAAGGAAGGATAGTGGTAGTAATGATTAATACGAAGTTAACAAGAAAGGCAATGGTTATAGCATATAACGCTCATATGGGGCAATTTGATAAAGCTTCTGTTCCTTATATATATCATCCTATTCATATTGCAGAAGAAATGGATGATGAGGTTAGTTGTATTGTAGCTTTACTTCATGATGTAGTTGAAGATACGAGTGTTACTTTTACTGATTTAGAAAAAGAGTTTCCAAAAGAGGTTATTGAAGCTTTAAAATTATTAACTCATGGTGATGGTGTTAATTATATGGAGTATATTGAAAACATTAAAAGTAATGAGATTGCTACTAAGGTGAAGATAGGTGATCTTAAACATAATATGGATACTAGTAGACTTGATATTATAACTGATGAAGATTTAATTAGAAAAGAAAAATATAAGAGGTCACTTGAAATATTAGAAAGTTAATTAGCAAGAATTGTTGTATTCCTGCTTTTTATTTAGGGGAGTGCTATTATAAAAACTAATTTTTTGGGGTGATTAGTTATGGCTTATGATGTTTTTAGTATTGATAAGATGCAAATTAATGCCAGTGGGTTAAGAAAGTTTGCTAGAAAGTGCATTAGTGAAAGTAATAGTAGAGTTTCAATAATGGCTAATCCTTATATTACTGGTGTTTATGATTTATCTAAGATTTTATATGAGAATAATCCACATGTTTATTTAAATCCAACAGAAAAGTTACGTATGGGTGAATATGTAAAAGATGGTGATTGCTATATTGTTGGTCCTAATCTTATGATATGGGATAGTACAACTAATATGTGGAGAGGAATATCTATTTCGGCAGGGCCTTCTGGATAAACTGCTACTATAGAGGTTGGTAGTACTAGAACTGGAGATGATAGTAGCGAGGCTTTGGCTTTAGATAATGCGGTTGGCAATCATCATGTTTTTGATTTTGTTATACCAAGAGGTGATAAGGGAGAGAGTGGACCGACTGGCCCAAAAGGAGATAAAGGTGATACTGGACCAATAGGGTCATTGGTGCTAACATCATATGATGCAGTTTGCTTTGCTAGTTTTAAGGATTCTACTACTGTTGGTACTTCAACTATTACGACAACTAGAATTATTCCAGATAATTCTGATATTTTATCTATTTCTGGTAATCAAATTAAAGTTTCAAGAACTAGTGTATTTGAAATTACGTTGTGTGGCAGAATATCAGGAGTTACTAATGATACAGGGGTAAGTTTTATTTATATAATACTACTACTGGTGAGAAAATTAGTGATATGGAATTTGTTCTTGATAAAGGAAATACTAATGATATGGATTTTTCTGAAGTTAATTTTGCTGGTGTTTATGCTGGTGGAAATTTAGAGGTTAGAACAGAAATTATTGGTGATGATACAGGTAGTGTTACTTTTTCAATGATTAATATTATTCTTAAGAGTTATAAGATGTAGATTATGAGTATTAGTTTTTTTGGTTAATTTTTTTTAATATAATTGAGAATTTAGAAATGGATTCTCTTTTGTTGTGTTATAATTTTAGAGGATGGTGTTTTATGAGTGGTGTGTATGAAAGATGGAGATTTGGTACTGATAACGATAAGTTAGTAAAACTTGTTTTAAATGGAGATAAGAGAGCTACTACATCTTTATATGATGAGTATGTAACTAATAATGAAAAAGTACCTAAAGTAGGAGACAGAAGTATAATTTTATTTGATGATGGAAGAGATGCTTGCTTAATTGAGAATGTTGAAGTAATTGTTACGGAGTTTAAAAATATAACTGAAGATCTTGCTTTTATAGAGGGTGAAGGCGATAAGTCACTTGCTTATTATAGAGATGAACATATAAGGATTTTTAAGAGTATTGATACTAATTTTTGCGATGAGTCAAAAGTTGTTTTTGAAGTGTTTAAAGTAGTTGAAAAGTATGATTTTTAGTTGGGAGGGGATTTGTTATATGAAAGATGTTATAGGTTCTATTGTTAGGGAAAATGTAGAATTATTTGGTAGTAGGCCAGAAGTTAAAAAAATTAATGTTGGTTTTACTAATACAATATTTATTATTAATGATAAGTATGTAGTAAAGATTTGTACTAATAGTAGTAATGAGGAAAAGTTTGCAAGAGAGATTGAGTTTTATAGGAAGAATAAGGATAATGATTTAATTCCAAAATTATATTATGCGAGTATGGATAAAAGCGTGGTTCCATATTATTATGAGGTTATTGAGAGGATAGATGGAGTTTCTTTATATAACGTATGGCATACTTTGAATGAGGTACAAAGGGAAGACATTATAAAACAGTTATGTATGGCAATGAAGATGTTTCATAGTAATACTTCTGATTGGTATGATTGGACTTTAAGGACTAAGAATATATTTGTACCACTATATGAGAAGGCTAGAGGTTTAAATTTATTTAGTGAGGAAGAGACAAATCTTATTGATGAGGCCTATAAAAAGTTTGATCAGTATTTAGAGTCAAAAGAGATGGTTCTAGTGCATAATGATTTACATTTTGATAATGTTTTTTATAGTAATGGTAAGATTAAGTTGATTGACTTTGAAAGAGCAATTTATGCACCTTTAGATTTTGAACTTGATATTTTATATAGAATGGTTAGAATGCCTTGGAAATTTACTAGTGAAGAGACTGAGGGGTATGTAGAACTTGATGATTATAAAAACATTATGAAGTATATTGAAAAATACTATCCTGAATTAGTTCATATTGATAATTTAGAGAAAAGATTAGCTATTTATGAAATGATTTATTTTATGAAGCAGTATATAGGCTATTCACATATTGTAGAGCTAAAGGATAATGTTTTAAAAGCTGCAAGGATTGTTGTTGGTATTAGTAATTAGTTGGTTTTGTGTAGAAATTCACTAACTAATATTAACGATTTTTGTTGTTATTTTGTTTATATGCTAGTATAATAGGCATTACTGATTTAGGGGGAGTGTTTTTATGTTAAGTTATGTACAGAAGTTAATGTTTTCGACGCAAAGTAATTATTTTAAAAGTAGTAGAGATAGTGAAGAAGAATTTAGTGAAGTAACTGGGGAAGAGAGAACTCGTAGAAATTGGTATGTTTTAGGTGCTGATATTATATTTAATGAGAGTTTAAATTTAGGATTTGAGTCAAAAAATGTAAGTGATATGGGTGATGTTATTAGGAAATGTTTAGAAAGTAATGAACCTGTTGTTATAGAAATGAAGGGTTTAAAAATAGTTCTAAATAGTAAAAATCATAAATGTGTTTCTTTTTTTGGTAACAATTATAGAGTAACAATAGATGGAGAAGATATGTATTCTGAGGTTGATGTTATCAAATTAAACTTGGATGCTCACTTGACAAAAAGGTATAATCAAGGATGTCTTATGGATATTCCTGTTAAACTTTCACAAACTGTTACTGTTACAAATGGTGAAGAAATAAATGAAGTTTGTGGTATTGATTCTCAAGATGTGTTAGTTGATCTTGATCTTATTCTTGAAAGATTTAAAAGATATAATCGTGATTACTATGATGTTGTTGATGGTGATGATAAGGTTTTATGTCGTGATATTACTGATTTTAAAGAGATGGTAAAAAGACCTTATGAATATCGTGGAGTTAATATTGATGCTGGTCAAGCTAAAAAGATTGGAAAGTTTAAAGATTTTAAGACTTATGAAGATTTAATTCCTGTTGCTAAGGCTAGAGAAGAAAGATGTAAGTATATTTATTCTTTAGTTTTAAGAGCCTATGATGATGCACAGGAAAAGATGTTTCCTTTTGGTAGTGGAAAGCGTAGACTTGATGATCTTGATTCTTTTCAAAGTACATTTAAGAAGGATACTACTTTAGAAAAGAAAAGTGAAAAAGTTATGGTAAAAAAGTAAGTAATAGTTAGTATTAATATATAAAAAATATAAACAGGATTTAGTCCTGTTTTTCTATGGAACAATTATAATTGTAAAGGTGTTGGTATAAATTAGTAGTTAATACTAATTGGTGTATAAATATTTATGGGAAACTTATTTTTAAATGGTATAATATAAGTAGAGGAGCAAATATAAAGTCTTTTATTTGCTAATATAGAAAGATAATGACTTGATTATATATAAAAATTGTGGAAGTCATTACGATATCTAAGTTTTAACATAAAAATTTATAGAAAGGATAGTGAGTTATGAATAATAAGTTAGAAACAATTTCAAATTTATTTGAAGGCAAAGAAATTAGAAGTATATGGGATAGTGAAAAAGAAGAATATTATTTTAGCGTTGTAGATGTTATAGCTGCACTAACTAATGCTAATATTCCTAGAAACTATTGGAGTGATTTGAAAAGAAAGTTAAAACAAGAGGTAAGTGAGTTGCACGAGAATATCGTGCAACTGAAAATGAAATCTCAAAAAGATGGTAAAAAGTATTTAACAGATGTTTTAGATACACGAGGAATTTTTAGATTGATTGAATCGGTTCCAAGTCCTAAAGCAGAGCCTTTTAAACTTTGGTTGGCATCACTTGGTAAGGAAAGAATAGATGAAGTATTTGATCCTGAAATAGCAATCAATAGAGCAGTAGAGTATTATCGTAAGAGAGGCTATGATGATAAATGGATTAAATCAAGATTAACGGGAATAGTTGATAGATTTAAACTAACTGATATTTTGAAAGAGTCTGGAATCACAAAAGACTACGAGTATGGAATTTTAATTTAAATCATGGTCTGGAATGAAAGCAAGTGAATATAGGGCATTTAAAGGACTTAGAAAAGAATCATTAAGAGATAATATGACAGATATAGAAGTTGCACTAACTGATTTAGGTGAAATAGCAACACGTGAACTTGCTAAAGAACATAAACCTTATGGATTAGAACAAAATAAAAATATTGCAAGAAGAGGTGGCAGTATAGCAAAAATAACTAGAGATAATTTAGAAAAAGAATTAGGTAGGACTGTTATAAGTAATAAAAATACATTAAACTATGAATATATAGATGAAAAATTGATAGAAGATAAAAAAGAAGTTGGATAATAAGTTTTTAGGATTAACTATATAAAATAAAGAATAGAATACGAAAATAAGAGTAATGAAAAAAACATATAGATGAATATGGTAATGAATATTGGTATGCACGTGAATTAAAAAAAGTATTGGAACACAAGGATTGTAGAAATTTTCAAAAAGTAATAGATAAGGAGTTTAAAAGAACTAGAAAGAGAAAAGAAACAATTAGAAACAAAAGAACAAAAGAAACTTGAAGGAGTGAAACAATGAAGTTAAATTTTATAGAAGTAACTAACGATAATTTGGAATTAGCGGTAGAAATTCAAAATACTATATTTCCGTTAGAAGATGGAAGGGTAAATTATATTGAAGGAATAACAAACGATCCATATAGAAAAGAAATGGTTAATTATATTGTTTTTAATAATAATGAGTCAATTGGTGTTGTTGGGTTATATTCATATAATGAATATCCAGAAGATGCATGGCTTAGTTGGTTTGGCGTATTAGAACAATTTAGAAACAAAGGATATGGAAGTGCAATATTTGATTTTTTCGAAAATATTTCAAGGGAAAAAGGATATAATGCAATAAGAGTATATACTGATGACAAATTTGATTCTGCTATCAATTTATATATTAAAAAGGGAATGATAAGAGAAAATTATAGTAATGAATTAGAATCAGATGAAATAAATAAGGAAACAATAGTATTTTCAAAATCATTAACACTTGAAAAAACTAAAAAATGGAATAATAAATTTTTACAATTAACTGCGCAAGTAGAAAAAGAAAAGTAGTAAGAATGTGATAAAATATTAATAATGAAAATAAGACAAATATAAATTGTAAGTTGGAAGTTATGAAAATACATTATTAAAACCTTGAAAACAAAGAGAAAAATAAAATTTCTTTTTACATTTCTAGTATGTTTTTAGTAAAAATTGAGAAAAAAGAGAAGAATGAGATTTATGAAAAACTAAAGGAAAGGAGAGCATTTATGGAAGATAATAAATTAATTATATATAAAAATAGTGAAGGTAATATTATAGTAGACGCTATTTATAAAGATGAAACTTTATGGCTATCACAAAAAGGAATGTCAAAAGTTTTCGAGGTTGGTGTACCAGCAATATCAAAACATTTAAAGAATATATTTGAAGAAAACGAATTAGATAAAAATTCAGTTGTTTCCAAAATGGAAATAACTGCACTTGATGGAAAAAACTATAATACTGAAGTTTATAGTCTTGATGCTATAATTGCTGTGGGTTATAGAATTAATTCTAAAAAGGCAACAGAATTTAGAATATGGGCTACAAAAATATTAAAAGAATATATGACTAAAGGTTTTGCATTAAATGATGAACGTTTTATAAATGGAAATAAATATGATACAAAATACTTTGATGAATTATTAGAACGTATCAAAACAATTAGAGTTAGCGAAAGAATGGCATGTCAAAAAATTACTGATTTATTTATTGCAACAGCAACTGATTATAATCCAAAGTCAGATGAGGCTTATACTTTTTTTAAAATTGTTCAAAATAAATTACATTATGCTATAAGTGGACATACTGCTGCTGAATTAATATATAATAGAGCAAACGCAGAAAAAGAATATGAAAAATTTAGAGTTATACAAGATCAAAAATATATTTCTTCAATGGATGAATTTTATAATAAATATTTAAATGAAAATAATGGTAATGAATAAGAAAGTGATTAAAATTGATATGTGTCAAAAAAAGAAAAATTAGAGCAGAAAAGAAATGTGATGATAATCAACAAAGTTTATCAAAAGTTGTTATCAATTGGTAAGTGGGGGAGTTATGAAAAATAATAGAAAGGATGTGAATTATACTAGATAAAAATTTTAAAGATATTATTAGCAATATTAAAGAAGAAATTATAAATACACAAATTAAAACTATGCAAGAAGTCAATAGCAATTTAATTATGTTGTATTTTAAATTAGGAAAAATTGTTTCAGAGAACAAACAATATGGAAATAATTTTACGAGGCAAGTGTCAAAAGAACTTAAATTAACTTTTCCTAATATGAAAGGTTTTTCAGAAAGAAATATAAGGTCAATGAGATTATTTTATGAGGTGTATGCTGGTGATGAAAAATGGCAACAGCTTGTTGCCAAATTACCTTGGGGACATAATTTATTACTAATTGAAAAAATTAAAGATAAGGATGTTAGAAAAACATATGCTGAAAATACTATTAAAAATGGTTGGAGTAGAAATGTATTAGCTATTCAAATTGAAACAGAATTTCATAAAAGAATAGGAAATAGTAACAATAACTTTAGTGTAATGTTACCGCCAAAAGATAGTGATTTAGTAAATAATACTATAAAAAATCCATATATATTTGACTTTATTACATTAAAAGAAGAATATAAAGAAAAAGAATTTGAAGAAGCTTTAATAATTAAAATAAAAAATGTATTATTGGAATTAGGAAAAGGATTTTGCTTTGTCGGAAATCAATACAAAATTTCTGTAGATAATCAAGATTATTATATTGATTTGCTGTTTTATCATTTGAAACTTAGATGTTATATATAAGAATTATTTTGAAAAATTATTAGAATGGACCGATAAATAGCACTTATATCAAAGTGGTAGAGTAAAACAACTAAAAATTATAAAGTTTAAAAATGTTTATAAGTAAAATAAGATAAAATTTATTAGAAAGGCGATAATGATATTATGATTATTAATTATTCAGATCAAACTATTATGAAAAATAAAAAATCTATATTTTTGGCTGGTCCAACACCAAGAGATGAAAAGACAAAATCATGGAGAACTACTGCTTGTGAAAGATTAAATGAGTTAGGATTTGATGGCATAGTTTATGTTCCCGAATATTCAACTTGGAAACCAAAAGAGAATTATATAGATCAGGCAATGTGGGAAAGAGAGGCATTAATAGAATCAACGGTTATTATGTTTTGGATTCCTAGAAGTTTACCTGATATGTTTGCTTTTACTACAAATGTAGAATTTGGATATTGGTTACATTCGGGGAAAGTAATATATGGCAGACCAGATAATGCTGCAAAGATAAAGTATCTTGATTGGTTATATAAAATGGATTATAATAAAGTTCCGATAAATAACCTAGAAGAATTGTTAAAGGAATCAATAATATTGACAGACAAATTATATGATGAAAAAAGCACTGAAATATTACCGCTAAGTAAAAGAAAAATTTTAGAAAGGAAGTGAAGATAATGAATAACGAGAATAAAACAAATATCAACTGGTATCCAGGTCATATGGCTAAGACTAAACGTGAAATTATTGAAAAACTTAACTTAATAGATGTTGTTTATGAGGTTATTGATGCTAGAATGCCATTGTCATCTAAGATAGTTGATATAGATGAGTTAATTAAAGATAAGCCTAGAATATTAGTTATGACTAAATATGATTTATGTGATAAGACTGAGACTGATAAGATTATTAAATATTATGAAGAATTAGGTTATAAAGTTGTAGCAGTTGACTTGATGAGTGGATTAAATGTTAAGAAGATTCTTGATTATACTAAAGAAATAATGGATATAGAGAATAAAAAACGTGAAAGTAAGGGGATGAAACCTAGAGCAGCTAGAGCCTTGATAGTAGGTGTTCCTAATGCTGGTAAGAGTACTTTAATAAATAGATTAGTTGGTAAGAAGTCAGCTGGTGTTGGAGATACTCCAGGATTTACGAAGAGTCTTAGTTGGATTAGAATTAATAAAGATGTAGAACTTTTAGATTCTCCCGGTATATTATGGCCCAAGATGGAAGATCAGGAGGCAGCACATATACTTGCTTGTTTATCTTCGATAAAAGAAGAAATATTAAATCCAGATGCAATTGCGGTTTTTATATTAAGAAAACTTTATGAATTATATCCAGAAAGATTAGAAGAAAGATATGGAGTAGTAGAGTTGGATGAAGATTTAATAGAAGTATATGATACTATTGCGAAAAGACGTGGGGCTTTATCTAGAGGTGGAGTTGCTGACTATGATAAGGTATCTAATATTATTATTAGAGATTTAAAGAATGGCTATTTTGGTAATATTACTTTTGATAGGTTAGATGTAAAGAAGTAGAATAAACTACTTTTTTTCTTTCTTAATAAAATATTAGTGTGTTAAAATATTTTTTGGTGAAGTATATGAATGATAATTATATGTATGAAAGAGAATTAAGAGAAAAGGGAATTAAATATATAGCAGGAGTAGATGAGGTTGGAAGAGGGCCTTTAGTTGGACCAGTAGTAGCAGCTTGTGTTGTGTTGCCTGAGGAATTTAATTTAGATGGGTTAACTGATTCTAAAAAATTATCTGAAAAAAAACGAGATTTCTTTTTTGAAGAGATAAAAAGACAAGCACTTGGTGTTGGTATTGGAATAATTGATGAGAAAAAAATAGATGAAGTTAATATATATGAGGCTACTAAACTTGCTATGAAGAAGGCAATTGATGAGTGTAATAAGCAAATAGGTATAGAACATATATTGATAGATGCTATGCCATTAGAGTTAGATATTCCAACAACTTCTATTATTAAAGGAGACTTAAAAAGTATTACAATTAGTGCGGCTTCAGTTATTGCGAAAGTTACAAGAGATAGAATGTTATATGAACTTGACTTAAAGTATCCAATGTATGACTTTAAACATAATAAGGGTTATCCGACAAAGAAGCACTTGGAAGCAATTGATAAGTATGGGATAATAGATGAACATAGAAGAAGTTATGGACCGGTTGCCGATTATGTAAGAGAGCATAATTTATAATTTTTTTAGAATATCTTTAAAATTATTCGTATAATAATTATAGAAGAGATTGACAAATAGTTGTTTAATCGTTATAAGTTAATAAGGGAGGGATTTTATGCCTAAAAATTTAGTTATAGTGGAAAGTCCTAGTAAAAGTAAGACAATTGAAAAGTATTTAGGAAAAGATTATAAGGTAGTATCATCTAAAGGTCATATTCGTGATTTAGCAACTACTGGGAAATATGGTTTAGGTGTTGATATAGATAATGGTTTTAAACCTAGTTACGTTCCTATTAAGGGAAAAGGTAGTGTTATTAAAGAGTTAAAGAAAGATGTAAAAGATTCTGATATGGTATATCTAGCAAGCGATCCTGATCGTGAAGGAGAAGCTATTGCTTGGCATTTAAAAGATGCTTTAGGTATTAAAGATAAGAATTATAAGAGAGTATTATTTAATGAGATTACACATGATAAAGTAGTTGATGCAATTAATCATCCGACTGTTATTAATACTGATTTAGTAAAGAGTCAAGAAACTAGAAGAATACTTGATCGTATTATTGGATTTAGACTTTCTAAGTTGTTACAAAGTAAAATTGGAGCTAAGAGTGCTGGTAGAGTACAAAGTGTTGCTTTAAAATTAATTGTAGATAGAGAAAGAGAAATAGAAGCGTTTGTACCGGAAGAGTATTGGACAATTACGGCTAAATTTAAAGATTATGAGGCTAATCTTTTTAAGTATAAAGATGATGATATTGAGTTAAAAACTAAGGAAGATGCAGATAAAGTACTTAGTGAAATTGGTGATACTTATACTGTTATTGATATTGATAAGAAAGAAAAGGCTAAGAAGAGTAAGACTCCTTTTATTACTTCTACATTACAACAAGAGGCTTCTACTAAGTTAGGTTTTCCAGCTAAGAAGACTATGAGTATAGCTCAGAAATTATATGAAGGAATTGATTTAGGCAGTGAGACTGTTGGTCTTATTTCATACATGAGAACTGACTCTATTCGTTTATCTGATGAGTTTGTTGGACCAACTATGAAATATATTGAAGAAAACTATGGAAAGAATTATGTTGGGTATGTAAAGAAATCTACTAAGACAGAAAATGTACAAGATGCACATGAAGCAATTAGACCAACTAGTATTTTAAGAGAGCCTTTAAAAGTTAAAAAGTTTTTGAGTAATGATGAGTTTAAGTTATATAGTTTAATATATAAGAGAACTTTGGCTTCTTTAATGAGTGATGCTAAAGTTAATCAGACTACAATAGTTTTTGATAATAATGATTATAAATTTAAGACTACTGGTCAAATTATGATCTTTGATGGATACTTAAAAGTTTATCAAGATTATGAATCTAGTGAAGATAAGATTTTACCTGAACTTGGTAAAGATGAGAAATGTATTACAACTGATGTTTTATCAGAGCAACATTTTACTAAGCCTCCAGCTAGATATACAGAAGCTAAATTAATTAAAGAAATGGAAGATTTAGGAATTGGTAGACCTTCTACTTATGCTAAGACAATTGATACTATTAAAGAACGTAATTATGTAGAAATGGAAGATAAAAAGTTTAAACCAACGACTATTGGAATTGAGACTACTGATAAGTTACAAGAGTTCTTTAGTGATTTAATTAATGTTGAATATACAAGAGATATGGAAGAAGAACTTGATGATATTGCGGAAGGTAGTTTAGTTTGGAATGATGTTTTAAAGAAATTTTATGAGTTATTTGAGCCTAGAGTAAAAGATGCTTTTTCTGATATGGAAAAAAAGGCTCCAGAAGAGACTGGAGAAGTTTGCCCAGAATGTGGTAGTCCTTTAGTTAAGAGAAAGGGACGTTATGGAGAATTTGTTGCTTGTAGTAATTATCCAGAATGTAAATATGTAAAAAAAGAAGAAAAAGAAGTAGTTGAAGTTATGGATTGTCCATTCTGTAAGGATGGAAAGATTGTAGAGAAAAAGACTCGTAAGGGTAAGATTTTCTATGGATGTAGTAATTATCCAAAATGTAAGACTGCTTGTTGGGATAAGCCTATTGGAGAAATTTGTCCAGAATGTGGTAAATTATTAGTTTCTAAAAATGGAACTATTAAATGTAGTGAATGTAGTTATGAAAAATAAAAATATTTAGTTTTTTGCTAAATATTTTTTTGTTTTATTATTTTTTCTGTTATACTTTAATTGTAGGATTACTATGTTACTAGGAGGGTAAGGTATATGGGATATCGTTTATGGTTTGGAGAATTTGAAAATATAGATTTGTCTTCTTCTTTGATACCGGCACAACTTGATATGTTTGGAGGGGAAGTT
>ULMC01041981.1_pt1 | contig 68993 bp, 63 predicted proteins | sample 1951541 | NCBI WGS metagenome assembly ULMC01 (sample SAMEA4835539, study PRJEB28245) | human gut metagenome | biome: gut microbiome; material: fecal sample | place: Denmark | collected 2008 | reverse complement strand
GTGGCTGTAGCCCTGCGCTCCTGATATCTTTTTAATTTCCTATAATTAACCATGAAGTCAGAATTCCCAGCAGACGTTCGTCCGGGTGTCCTGTCTCGGTCAGGAAGATCAATCCGATACGTTCATGATCTCTCCTGCTTTCTTCATAGTATTTTTTAATATTGGATACCTTTTCGTCATATGCGACAAATCGGAAGCGTTCTGATGGGTGTTTCTCCAATTCGATATATTCCTGCAGATCTCGAAACCGAGTTTTCTCATCGATGTGGCAGTTTGTATCACCCAGCAGATAAGGAAAGATACAGTTATCACTGAAATCTCCCACCACTCTTTTATCCTTTAAGATTGGCACATGGGAAATATTTCTGTCATTCATGATCCGTATAACCGGCATAACCGGATCATCCAGAGATCGCCATACCAGATCATTAAACGGTACTGCGATATCCATACACCGTACAGGATTCTTGATACGATCCAGAACCATATCCAGAAGCTCGATCATCTTCTTGCCCGGCTGCACGGCGAATTCCTCATCCAAACGTTGGTTATGCTGCAGAAGATTTCGAACCTCTCGACAATAGTTAAGTTCAAATCGAATATCTTTGAACTCACTTCTCTTTTCCAGCTTTGCAACCGCCGAACCATCCGGCGGAAGCTTGAATTCATTGATTGCCGCATTCTCAAGTTCCTTATATTTGTCTAAAAATAACTCTGTATTATCCATACGATACCCCTCCAAAAGAATACTATAGCGTCTCTGCCACCAATGATTATTCCTGTATATTGTAATTGAAGTAGGAATAGCCGCCTATCTCCATCCATGAACCATTGCTCTGGATTGACTGGATCAGATTCTCATCTGCCTCGATTCTGGTGCAGCTGTTATCAGCATCTGCTTCATATACATTATCACTTCCGATCAACACATAACCGGTTGTATCATCTTTTTCCATATAATATACACCGCTGTCTGTTACAGCACTGCTAAATTCCCGGTTATATTCCCTTACCGCCAGCGCCACAGCCCTCTGATCATCTGTAAAATCAAATACACCGATCGTAATCGTCTTGGATGCTGAATTATTTCCCCAGTCAATCACGCGGAGAGTATACTCTGCATATCCGCCTTCACTGGTGTCTATTTCCTGATCGATCGTGAGCTTTTCTGCCAGATTCGGTTCAGAATCATTTACATTATAATATTTCAACAGATCGACCATCTCCCCTTTGAGCACGCCAATTTTCTCAGGTCCCGTTATATCCGGGAAATCATGATCCACAACCTCTATCGTAACTATATTATGTTTCTTTAGCCTGCCGCATCTAACTGTATATTTCACCTTATAAGGTCCGACCTTATCCGGCTGAAAATCAGCTTCATCACATTCTACTGTTGCTTTATCATTTACCGGCTGCACATAATTCTTTATATCAAACGGTGTTCCAAGTGCATATTCACTTCCTATCTTTGTCACCTTCATATAGCGATTCTGCATGATCTTACTGACTGTAAATACCAGAATGATTCCGACAACAACTGCCATTATCAATATAAACTGATTTGCCGTCATGCCTCTGCGTCTTTTTCTACCCGAGGATGGCCGCCTGCCGTTTTTTGCAGTGTTTTGATTTGCTTTCTTTTTTCCTGCTGCATTTGAAACTCGCTTTTTTTCTCCCATTATCATACTGCTCCTTTTCTTTTATATATCAATATCCCTTTGTTTTTAAATCATGAACCAGCTTCACATAAAATTCCCGGACATCAAATCCCGGAATATTTTCCCGGTTTAGATCGATCACATCTCCATGCGAGATTCCACGCTTCCCCTCCACAGTCAGGTATTTGAAATCTGCTCCCCATGGGAATGATTTTTCGCCTACCAGTCCATCATTTGCTCCATCAAAATATTTTACCAATCGATATGTATAATTCAGCGGAAATCTGCCATTTCCTGCCACATTCTGCCTCGAACCAACGCTCTGATATAACACGCCCTGTGCATCATGTAATTTATCATTTAGGGCTTTACATGCCGAAGCTGTCAGATCTTTTACTCCCAACAGAAAATCCGGCGAATCATCGCCCAGTTTTTTAAATACTGCATTATACGCTTTTGCCACGCCCTGCTGCTCTTTTTCCGGAACAATATTTAACAGATAATCTGCAAATTCACATCCCCGGTGCGGTGTATTTATCGTTGTTAGTGATGCAACATACCGATCTGTACCAAGTTCTGATAAGGCATAGCGCATATCCAGACCACCTTTTGAATGTGCGATCACATTTACTTTTTCACAGCCCGTTTCAGTTACGATCTCCCGGATTCTTGCATCCAGCTCCTGCGCACATGCCGGAACCGATGCTGCCGACTGGTGATTGCCATAAAAAAGAACTGCACCATTTGTCTCCAGTTCCTTTGGAATTCTTCCCCAGTAATTTAACAATTTGAAATCCCGGAAGAAGATACCATGCACCAGCAGAATCGGGTATTTTGTTTTGCAGATCTGCTCTTTATTCCGTTCCCGATTCAATCGAACCTTATCATTTTCAAATGAAACCTCTCCTATCGTCAAGCGAAGTATCTTCCCAAGTACGACCAGATTTACAACCGGTATCATGCCACATACAGCTCCGATCCCTCTCCATTTGATACCAAGCTGTTCTGACGTCAGATATATCCGGATCATTCCATTCCAGAACACAACTGCTTCCACAAGAATCGCTGTCAATATATGAAATACCCACATTTTCCCATTTGTCGGTATATATTCAGCCGGAAGAACTTTTGCCATACATAAAACGGTATATATAATTGTAAGCACTGTGGATACACAGAATACAAATAGCTGCATACAGCCGTTTCTGCATTTGCTAAGTCTTGGTGTTTCCAGTTTTCCGCACAATACCGTCGGTATTACACAGACCATCCCCGTAACAAGCCATGGAACAATATCGTACAACACGCTATTATAAACTCTGCCTGACAATACCGTACAGGCAGCAAGCCCGACTGCAAGGCTTCCAAAGACTGTAACAACCGCCAATCTCCCTTTTCTCATGTATATCCTCCGTTTTATACACTCTCCTTTTTTGTAACCATACTAATTATACCAAAGCATGTGCTGCCTTGCTACAATTATTTCATTGCATTCTCTATAAAAAAATGCGATAATGACTTTTAGTATTATCCTATTCACAGGAGGAAATTGAAATGTCAATTAATAATATCGGCCCTTTCACAAAGAGCCATCTGGATATGTGTATCAAAAACAATAGCATTGACGATGCCTTATATGAAAAATATGGTGTAAAACGTAGTCTCCGTGATTTAAACGGTATCGGTATCAATGCCGGAATCACGAATGTCTCTCTCAGTAAATCATTTACAACAGATGAAAACGGCAATCGTGTTCCATGTGCTGGAGAGCTCTACTATCGTGGTTACGAAATTCATGATCTGATCAAAGGATTTTTTCTGGATAATCGTTTTGGTTTTGAGGAATGTACATATCTCCTGTTATTCGGCGTTTTGCCGGATGAAAAGGAGCTTCAGAACTTCAAGCAGGTTTTAAATATCAGTTATGATCTGCCGCATCATTTCATCCAGGATGTGATCATGAAAAGTCCGACTGCCGATATTATTGCAAATATGACAAAGAGTACACTGGCTCTTGGTTCATACGATAAAAAGATGGGTGACAACTCTCTGGAAAATGTATTACAGCAGTGTATCCAGTTGATCAGTATGTTCCCTCGTCTGGCTGTTTATTCCTATCAGGGATACCGCCATTACGAACTTGGCAAGAGCTGTTATATCCATAAGCCGCTTCCTGAATTATCGTTTGCCGAAAATATATTAAGTACCCTGCGTTCCAATCGGAAATACACCCGTCTGGAAGCCCGTGTACTGGATCTGGCACTGGTACTTCATATGGAACACGGCGGTGGAAGCAACTCAACCTTTACAACGCGTGTTGTAACCTCTTCCGGTTCCGATACATATGCAACAATGGCTGCTGCCCTCTGTTCCTTAAAGGGACCTTTAAACGGTGGCGGTGACTATCAGGTTATGGGTATGATGAAAAATATCCGTGACAATGTATCCGATATCACAGATGAGGAAGAAGTTGGCGAGTACATTCGTAAGATCGTCAACCGGGAAGCATATGACAAGACCGGTATCGTATATGGTATGGGACATCCATTCTATTCCATATCCGATCCCCGTGCTCTGGAATTCAAGAAATATGTAAAGCTTTTGGCAGCCGAAAAGGGTATGGACGAAGAATATGCCCTTTATGAGATGATCGAGCGTATTGCACCTGAGATCATTGCCGAAGAACGTAAGATCTACAAAGGTGTTTGTATCAATATTGATTATTACAGCGGACTTCTCTACAAAATGTTAAAGATTCCTGCTGAGATGTTTACTCCGTTATTTGCAATCGCACGAGTAGTCGGTTGGAGCGCACACCGTATGGAAGAGCTTGTTAATTCCTACAAGATCATCCGTCCTGCCTACACCAGCATTGCAGAGATTAAAGAGTACGTTCCTATCAACGAACGATAATATAAAAGAGACTGTAGCAGCTTACAGCTAATCAGTCCTGTCCAGGTGACTTTGAAACGAAATGGAAAATAGCATTACATATTATTCCGCAAGGCGTTTGCACTCTATTCTCACGTAGCAGTCCTAAATTCCCCACCTAACGGTGGCTCATTAACGACTGACGTGAGAAAAGGCTTGCTACATAACAGTAATGCTATTTTCCATTTCTGCTTAATCTGGCATTATCTGGACAGGACTTTATTAATTGTATGCTGCTACAGCCTTTTCTCTCTGTCGTTCATCTATCTCGATCCTATATTGTTATGAAGCAAACCTTTCCGAACGCCGGTACTTAGGTTGCGTCTTTTGCAACCTTATGTACCGCTGCGTTGAGGAATAGAGCGAAAGCGTTTTGCGGAATAACAAGTATAGGATCGAGATAGTTAGACGCAAGCCCTACCACTCGAGGACGATCGCGCCATAGGTTAAGCCGGCGCCAAATGCTGACATTGCAACCTTGTCACCACGTTTTAAGCCGCCATCACGCACCAGACTGTCGAGCATGACAGGTACACTGGCAGCACTCATATTTCCGGTATATCCAAGTGTCATCGGGAACTTCTCGATCGGCGCTTTTAACCGCTTTGCTACTGATTCGATGATACGGACATTTGCCTGATGAAGAACGAAATAATCAATATCATCGGCTGTCATATCTGCCTTTTCCAATGCTTCGAGCAGGCACTTCGGGCACTGTCTGACTGCGAATTTGTATACTTCCTGTCCATCCATATGCAGATAATCATGTTCGATCCCGGCTTCCGTAAATATATTGTGAGTACGTCTGCTCTCGCAGTTCAGAACCATTCCCTTCTTACCGATCGATCCCTGTACTACACTGATAATTCCCTTGTCGGATTCTTCCAGATACGCTGCACCTGCTCCATCTCCAAACAACACGCAGGTCCCACGATCGTTCCAGTCGAGGATCTTGGATAATGTCTCCGCACCAATTACCAGTGCATTCTTAACAAAGCCTGTCTCGATGTACATTTTTGCCACATTGAGTGCAAATACAAATCCTGAACATGCAGCATTTACATCAAATGCAATGGCATTATCTGCACCAAGTTCCGCCTGAACCTGACATGCGGCACTCGGTGTATAATAATCCGGTGTTACTGTTGCAAGCACGATCAGTTCTACATCAATTGCTTCTTTTCCTGCCATCTCCAAGGCTTTCTTTGCAGCCTCTGCTGCCATTCCTGCAGTCGTTTCATGTACTGCGATTCTTCTATTCTTAATTCCGGTTCGGCTGGAGATCCACTCGTCCGAAGTATCTACATATTTCTCAAGGTCTGTATTTGACACATTTTTTTCCGGTAAAAAGCTTCCGGTTCCCATTATTCTTATTGGCATAGGTTTTCCCCTTTGTATTTTTTTATTGTTATATATCCCTCATTTTAGGCTTGTTTTCATTCGGTCTATATATCTTCCTGCATTGTTTAATCCCGCTTAGTATAACATAACATACCAATTCCAGCAATTCCCTGTAAAGAATCTATGTGCATTCCTTTTATAAGTCGCTTAGGTCTATTTCATATATCATCTGATCTGGCTCTTTTTCCTGATGAAAAAAGATGACCATATACCAGGGCAGATATGTGATCCCATTCTCTGACTCTATATTTCCTTTTGAAAAGACAACCGACTCTTTAAATTTCCAGTTTTCAACCTGTAATGCACGATCCAACGCTTTATGTTTATGGTAATCATTTCCAGATTTTACTTCTACAAGCTCAACCGACAAACCTCTTTGTAATACAAAATCTAACTCTCCAATCTTTTTTGAATCATAATAATTCAAATGAAAGCCACCTGCCTGAAGGTTCTGTGCAAACGCATTTTCAAGAATACTCCCCATATTAACATCCACGTTTCCCATTAGCAGATCGAACTGAACATTTTCCATACAAGCCGCACACAGCAACCCGACATCACCCATATACAATTTGAAAAGATTTCTCTTTTCGCTTAACTGCAATGGCGGCTGAGGTTCTGCTACGTTATAACATGCCAGTGCGACTCCTGCATCTGTCAGCCAGTTAAAGCAATCCTCGTATCGTAACATTCTGGCATCCGGATGGATACTACTAAGTTTAAATCTGCGATTTTTTTCATTTAACTGGGATGGAATGCCATCATATATTGCTTTGATCTTTGCTTTCTCATTCTCTGATGCGTATTTTGCAATATCCAATCGATATAAATCCAAAATACTTCTCTGGTTCATAACAACCTTTGCTATATCATGTGTATCTACATAAATCTGTACATTCTCCGGCATTCCACCTACCACAAGATAACTATAAAACAGCTTGCTTAATGTTTCATGTATGGAATCTGAAACCTTCGTTGTATTATCATAACACCCTTTCAAATATTCAAATGTTGATGACTGTATACCATTTGCCCACATGTACTCCTCAAAATCAAGAGGATACATCTGTAATATCTGTTCAAAACCAACCGGATATGAACTGATTTCTTTATACCGGACTCCCAACAGCGAACCTGATTCTATATAATCAAATCTTCCATCCTCCACAAGAAATTTTATTGCGGCTCTTACCTGTGGGCATTCCTGCACCTCGTCAAATAAAATCAATGTCTTTCCCGGTTCCAGACGTGTCTGTAGATAAGCTGTCATATTCGTTATGATTGTTTTGACAGTCAGCTTTCCATCAAATATTTTAAAAGCATTTTTATCGGTTACAAAATTAATTTCTGCAAAATATTCATACTCATTTGCTCCAAATTCACGAATTAATGTTGTTTTTCCAATTTGCCTTGCACCAATTACACATAATGCTTTTCCTTTTTTACTATTTTTCCACTTCAACAGTTCCTGATATACTTTTCTTTGTAACATTTCTTTCTCTCCATAAAATAAACATTATATATATTATTGTAACGTTTTTCTTTGTTTTTGCAAGGCAATTTGTAACGTTTTTCTTTGTTTTTTACATGTTTATATAACATATTTCGCATTTATTTGTATATTTCGGTAACGTTTTTCTCATTTTTACAGGTCGATTTGTAACGTTTTTCTTCATTTGCAAAATTACTCTATAAATTAAAAAACCGGTGCTTTTACGCAGTTACGCAAAAGCACCGGCTTTTTTGGGGTCTTATATGATTAACATTTCCTTTCAGAGGAATGCGTGTGTTACTTTGCTATTCCGTCTGTACAGGGAATGGAGCATTTTATCCTTCGATTGAAATATATTTACTTTCTTCAACCTTTGGCTTCTCTTCTTTCTTTGGTACGCTGATCTTTAAAACACCATCTTCAAATTTTGCCTTGATGTCTTCCTTTTCAACTGCCTTACCAACATAGAAGCTACGGCTGCAAGAACCACAATATCTTTCACGGCGGACATATTTGCCTTTCTTGTCCTGATCGCCTGTTTCTTTCTTCGTTGTACCTGTGATGGTCAGATAACCATCCTTCAATTCTGCCTTTACATCTTCTTTCTTGTAACCGGGCATATCAATATCCAGTTCAAATGAACCTTCGGTCTCTTTTACATCTGTCTTCATAATATTAGCAGGCTGTGTATAACCTGTTGTCACTTTATAAGGACGTGCAAAATCATCAAAAAAATCATCAAATAAATTTTCTCCAAAAATACTAGGCATCAACATAAGTCATTCCTCCATTCAAATACATACATTTTATTCTTTTGTGTGCTGACCATTGTCAGAACACGTAATTGTTATTTTTCCGGAACTCCGGAACCTCCATCAGTCTCTATCTGATGTCCTCTCCTTCGTTCTGATTATGTTATATCACTTGTATTAGCACTCGTCAATAGCGAGTGCTAATAATTTTTGTGAAAAATCTGTGAAGTCTTGTAGATTATTCTCCTGCACACATTCCCCGCTCTGCCTTAAGCTTTTCATTTGCCGCTTCCACATTCATTCTGGAAAGTATAAGCAGGATTAGTATATCAAATATCAACGGCAGCCACAGATACATGAACTGCATCATATCAAGAGCCGACTGTGGCTGAACCGCCATCGTTCCTTTATAACCGGACAGTTCAAGGAGCCAGCCGACAACCGCCGTTCCGATTCCTCCTCCGATCTTTACACCAAGCGAAGTACAGGAGTACATAGTTCCGTCAACCCGCTTTCCCTGTGTCAGGTAGGTATATTCGGAACAGGAAGCAATAACCGCATTCATATCTCCCTGCCAAGGTCCCTGACCTAGCGCTGCAAGAGCTGTAAATGCCAGCATAAGCGGGATGTTTCCAATATAGCCGGCAACAACAACCAAAGCTCTGCCAATAACCGCTATGATATATCCTCTAAGGTTCAGCTTATACATGCCCTTCCATTTGCCAACCAGCGTCGGTGTAAATATCAGTGCTATAATGAGGGGAATATTTACTGCCCAGGCAAACTGCCCGAACAGATTCTTATTCTTAAGAACCCATGTCATATAGAACAGACCCGCACCGATCATGGCACTGTAAAGCTGCTGCAAGATGTAAGTTCCACAGATCATAATATAATATTTGTTCTTAATAAGGAGCTTAAATGCCTGAACCAGACTATACTTCTCCTCGGTTTCCTTCGGCTCTCCATCGTTTAATTCTTCCTCCGGAAGCTCCTTCACAGACAGACCGGAGATCGTATTTACCACAAGACCAACTATCGCATAGATGATTGCTACTAATCTCCATGCCGCCGCATCTCCACCGCACCAGTCCACGAATCCGACCGTGATCGTCTGGATCAAAAGGCTGGTTGAAAATGCAAATATAAACCGATAAGAACCCATCTGAACCCGTTCTTTGCTGTTCTTTGTGATCAGTGAGGTAAGTGCCGAATACGCAATATTATTTGCCGTGTAAAACACACCATTTAACAATGTGTATGCAATGAAAAACCATGTATACTGTGCAGCCTTACCCATACCGTCTGGAACTGCAAAACATGCAACCAGCGTGATTGCACAGCCAATATATCCATAGATCATCCATGGTCTTGCCTTTCCCAGTCTGCTGTGTGTCTTATCAATCAGGGATCCGAAAAATACATCCGTAAATCCATCAAATAATTTGGATACCGCGATCAGTGTGCCGACAATGCCTGAAGCAAGTCCGACCGTATCCGTCAGGTATACCATGACAAAGGATGTCAGAAACGCATATACCACATTTCCCGCGATATCTCCCGAACCATAACCTACTTTATTATACCATTTTAAATATTTCTTCTCTTCCATCCGTATCTCCTCCTAATTAACCCCTCACAAACGGTACCAGTGTGAAATCAAACCGGAACTCTTTTTCACTGAACCTGTATTCATCCAAGACAACCGGGCCACAGCTGTTCGAACCGATTCCATTCTGTGCATGATCAATACAGAGCACCGTACTGTCGGCTTCCGTAAGCTCATAATTGTGTTTCGTCTGCGTAAGCACTTCCTGAGTGTAATAAGAGGCATTAAATGAAAATGTATGTTCTGCTGCAACAGCCATTCCATATCGTTGATTTGTCAGTTCCACATAATCACAGTCATAGTGGCTTCCATTCTCCTGCGGCATGATATAGTCCTCATGAAGCTCCTGCACAGAACTTCTGAACAAGCCGTGGCTGGCAGCCCTGTGCTTGTCGCGGTAGCTTTCCTGTGGCCCCATGCCATAATAGGCAGCCTCAGAAAGCTTCTTATCCAGAAACATTCTTATACCAAATCTTGGAAGATCCGGGAGTTCTTCATCTTTTACTGCTGTTATTCCCGCAGCAATTCTGCCTGCGCCATCTATTTTCCACATAATCTCTACATCGATCAGCTTTTGAACGGTTGGAGCTACCACACCTGCATGGCACATGATCATTACTCCGAATTTGTTCTGAAGGATCTGTTCACTATATGCTCTTGTGTATGCCTCATCATAATGAGCCTTCTCCCATTCTGCCCGGATGTACATATCGTTATCTGTAGGCGCACGCCAGATGTTAAGCTCCATTGGATGATTCAGATATTCCCTGCCTGCATACTGAAGTCCGCTGAACAAGCCGGTACGCTTATCCAGCCGATATGTGAAGCCATCACCATTTAACACGATCCATGCATCGTCTTCCTCTACCCTGATATCGGATACTTCCACATCCGAAGCCGTCCATTTGGCAGCTGTCTGATTTCTTCCATCTTTATTCTCAAGCAAAAGTTCATCAAAGCCCAATACATGACCCGCAGAAACTAACGGAAGCTCTTTCTTTAACTGATAAGAAAGCTTCAGATATACTCTGCCTGCCGTAGGAACATCGATATCAAGCCCCACGGTGCAATCACTGTGCGGAGCAGCCGAAGCACCCACTACCTTGCCCTTCTGAACACTTAAGCCATCCTGAGTTACCTCATAACAGATATCCACAAAATCCTGAATATCATCAAAATCCATATAGTTATGAAGGGTAAGCGTTCCTCTCTCCTGATCAAATGACCGAACTCTGACCGGGCGGTAGACATTTTTGTATTCGAGCAGTCCGGTATGCGGAGTTCTGTCCGGATACACAAGACCATCCATACAGAAATTACCATCATGTATCGCCTCTCCATGATCTCCGCCATAGTAATACTTCGTCTTTCCGTTTTCCGCTTGATCATGCGCAACTGCATGGTCGCACCATTCCCATACAAATCCACCGCACATGCGGTCATCACTGTGGATCATTTGGAAATAATCTTCTAAATCTCCGGGACCATTTCCCATACTGTGGCAGTATTCAACCAGCAGAAATGGTTTGCTTCCGTCCTTTTCCAGATATTCCTCGATCTCTGACAGCGCTGGGTACATACGGCTGTACAGATCCAGATTCTCATAATTATAGGTCACATCATAATTTCTGTATCTTGCACTTTCATACTGGGTAATACGGGATGGATCATACTGCTTCGTCCATGCAAGTGCCTTTTCAAAATTGCAGCCATATGCACTTTCATTTCCCATCGACCACATCACGATACAGAAACGGTTCTTATCTCTCTCGACCATCCGCTTCACCCGGTCAAGAATAGCCGCCTCCCATTCCGGATTGTCTGCAATCTTCTCATTCCACTTTTTGAACCGGTTGTAGTCAGTATCCTCTTTGCGATATAACATATATGGGCCATGTGCTTCTATATCCGCCTCGTCGCATACCATGAAGCCATATTTGTCACACATCTGATAAAAATACGGTGCATTTGGATAATGACTGGAACGGATCGCATTGAAGTTGTGCTGTTTCATAAGGGTAAGATCCTTTTTTATCTTCTCCACATCCACTGTAAAGCCGGTTACCGGATCAGAATCGTGCCGGTTGACACCGCGGAATTTGATCTTCTGTCCATTGAAGTAAATAACTTTATCCTTTATCTCTATCGTTCTGACAGCGATATGATCAACGATCGTCTCATTTTCACTCTGCAAAATGAGTGTATACAGATATGGATTCTCGGTGTTCCAAAGTGTCGGCTGTATAATCTCAAATGTGAAAGCTCCGTCATGCTCTGCCTGTCCTTCCGCTACAACCACACCATTCCTGTCTTCGATCGTAACCTTAACCGCTGTCTCCTGATAAAAGCTCAGATCGAGCTTCACCTCAGCCTTTTCCTTTAAAACAGAGGTCGTGATGCGGTAGTCGCGAATGGCGCACTCCGGTCTTTTCAGAATATAGACATCACGGAAAATTCCACTCATCCGAAATTTATCTTGATCCTCCAGATAAGAACCATCACACCATTTCATGACAAGGACAGCGATCGTATTTTCTCCCTCTTTTAAAATGTCTGTCACATCAAACTCACCGGTCATATGGGATACCTGACTGTATCCGATATATTCCCCATTTATCCACACATAGAAGCAGCTATCCACACCTTCAAAATTCAGAAATGCCTTTGCCGCATCCACATCCTTTGCATAAGAAAAGGTATGCACATAAGCTCCACACGGTATATCCTGTGGGACATATGGTGGGTCAAATGGAAATGGATAGCGAATATTTGTATACTGGTGTGTATCATATCCTGCCATCTGCCATACGCCCGGAACCTCGATCTCGTCAAATGCTCCGGTGTCATATCCCATCTCATAAAAAGCATCCTTCACATCATAAATACTTTTAAAATATTGGAATTTCCATTTTCCATTTAATAACTGTAACCGATCTGATCCTTCTCTGTGCTCGACCAGATCATCCATCCTACAGGAAGCCGGTACATAGTATGCCCTTGCAGGCTGTGTATTTTCATGTAATACATTCAAATTCTCATAATAACGTGGCACTATCATAAGTCATCCTCCCTTATATGTACTTTTTTGTTTTCGACTATTCTTATGTTTTTGATATTATTTGCAAATATTATCTTGTTATTTCGTTTTGTCTGTATTTATCATACACTTTAACAGCATTTCTGTCTATAAACCGGAATGGACAGAATATGGACAAAATGATACAATATCAATAAATCTTTTTATATTACAATCCTACAAATAAAGGAGAGCTTCATCATGTATATAAATACCGGATACCTGAATCATTCCTATCTTGATTTCAAGGACAAGCGCAGACCGCTTATTGTCGGAAGCTGCGGAACATACCGCTTAAGTGGCGACCCGAAGATGCCTACCTATCGTCCTAAGGGCAGACAGGACTACCAGATCATCTATATCGCATCCGGGCTTGGACATTTTCATTTTGATAAAACTGAGAATGAGACGATCGTTCCTGCCGGCAATATGGTACTCTACCGCCCGAAGGAACTACAGAAATATGAATATTACGGTGCAGATAAAACAGAGGTTTACTGGATTCATTTCACCGGCTCCGATGTGAAGAATCTTCTGAGGAAATATGGATTTAAAGATAACCGGAGAGTATTCCCTGTCGGTTCCTCTCTGGAATATGAACATATATTTAAACAGATCATCCTGGAGCTGCAGCGTTGTCAGGATGATTATGAAGAAATGCTAGCTTTACTGCTAACACGCCTTTTAATCGTATTCAAACGGGAGCTGTCACGCGAGCATATCCTGAAAAATGAATATCTGGATCGTGAAATGGACTATGCAGTTTCCTACTTTAATGAAAACTATAATAAAGACATCAGCATAGAACAATATGCCGAATCAAGAGGAATGAGCGTGAGCTGGTTCATACGAAATTTCAAGAAATACACAGGCATGACCCCGATGCAGTTCATCGTATCCCGTCGGATCAACAACGCCCAGCTTCTCTTAGAACAGACGAACTATTCTATAAATGAAATAGCCAAGGTCGTAGGATATGATAACCAGTTATATTTCAGCCGGCTGTTCCGGAAACAGAAGGGCTTCTCCCCCTCTCAATATCGGAAAAGAGGGATAGAAGCTATTAAATAAAAAACAAATATTTCTCTACTTCGGTCAGGGAATCCAGAATGACATCCGACAGCTCCTGCATTTCTTCCGTGACCGGTGCAAGATCCGGCACCATGATCGGATGCAGTCCCGCTGCATGTGCAGAACGGATACCATTATAAGAATCCTCTATGGCATATGCCTGCTCCGGCATCACATGGATCTGTCTGCATGCTTCCAGATAGATATCCGGCTCCGGTTTGCTCCGCTTTACCATATCTCCGCAGATTACCCGATCGAAATACGGAAGGATGCCTGCATCCCGAAGCTCCTGTTCAACAACTGCCCTTCTGGTAGACGATGCCAGCGCAACCTTTCTTCCATTCTTCTTTAATGTCTGCAACAGACCGGTAACTCCCGGCTTCATCGGAAGCTTTCCTCCCGCCGCCTGTTCATGGAACAGTGCCGACATCTCTGCCTTATACTCATCATAAGGGAAATCTGCTCCATACACCCCAAGCATCAGTTCTTTTGTCGCATCTTTATTCAGTCCCAGACATTTGTGACAGGTGTCTTCTATGTTCTTGATTCCATATTTATCTGCAACGACCTGCCAACACTTTATAACCAGCAGCTCCGAGTCGAATATAACCCCATCCATATCAAATATAACCGCTTCAAATCGTTTCATTGTTTCAATCATGCACCTCCTTTGCTTCAACATATCATAGCTTTTATCATCCGTCAATGCATTGTCATTACGTATTAAATTTAATGATACACGATGTAAATTTTCCTGTAACACAACGAAAAAAACAGACAAATATGTAAATCCTACATACTTGTCTGTTTTTCATTCGATCGGCAACAGATAATTACTGCGCCTTTGCTGTTTTCTTCTTCTCTACTGCTTTCTTATTGTTCTTGCCATTCGCAACATCCTTCTTCTTACCAAATCCGGTCTTGAAGTAGTACCACAATGGACCAGTTACACAGATAGAAGAATAAGCACCGATTACGACACCGGCCATCAGAGTAAATGCGAACTCTTTGATCGCTGCTACACCCATTACATATAATACGAAGATCGTAACAAATGTTGTTAAGGATGTATAGATATTTCTGGTGATCGTCTGATTAATACTTAAATTAACAATCTGCTTGTAATCTTTCTTTGTTCCTGCATTTGCGATATTCTCACGGATACGGTCGAATACGATGATCGTCGCATTGATCGAGTAACCGAAGATTGTCAGCATACATGCGATACAGGTATTACCAACGGATAACCGAAGTAAGATATACAGAACAAATACCATAGCTACATCATGGCAAAGGGCTAATACCGCACTTACACCAAACTTCACATCCTTGAAACGGATTACAATGTAGATGAGCATCAGAACGGCTGCAAGTGCTACAGAAAGGAATGCATCCCTTGTCATATCGCTGCTGGCTGAACCACTGATATTATCGGAATTTGTTACTGTCGCACCGAGCTTCTCGCTGAGTGCAGCTGTTACCTTTGTCAACTGAGAATCATCACCCTGAGTCGTAAGCTCTGTGGTCTTGAATACAATCTCATTTGTACCGGAAACAGTCTGAACAGAGATATCTGCTTCACTGATGCCTGCTGCCTCAGCGATAACAGGAACAATGTCCTTCTCTGCCTCAGATAATGAATATGCTTTGTCAAATTCTGCTGTGATTGATGTACCACCTGCAAAATCAATACTTAAATTCAATGCACTTCCCTTTGTCTTTGCAAAGATCGGCATGAAACAGAAGCCGATCACGATGACAAGAACAGAAGCGATAATACAATATTTACCACCCTTTACGAAGTTGACCTTGCCTGGCTCTTTTGCCTTGCCAAAGAACTTCACATCGTTTACGCCAAGTGTAACAAGTGCATTTAACACAAGCTGTGAAACAACAAGTGCTGTGAATACGGATAATACAATACCGATTGCCAGCGTGATCGCAAATCCCTTGATCGTACCGGTTCCGAAGATACCAAGCACGAGTGCCGCGATCAGGGTTGTCACGTTACCATCGATGATCGCTGATAACGCATTATGGAATCCGGCTTTTACAGACTGCTTAACAGAAGCACCTGTTGCCAGCTCTTCTTTAATACGTGTAAAGATAACGACGTTCGCATCGACCGCCATACCTACGGAAAGGATGATACCTGCAAGACCCGGAAGTGTCAATGTAACATTGAACAGGTTCATAACAAGTAAGACCATAAATGTATAAAGTGTCAATGATAATGATGCGATCAGACCCGGAATTCTGAATACGCAGATCATGATAATGAAGATACAGATAATACCAATGATACCTGCTTTGATCGTTGTTGATACTGCTTCTGAACCAAGAGTTGCTCCGACGATGTTGGAACGTACCTGCTTCAGTGTCAGTGGCAATGCACCGATACGGATCGTAGTAGCAAGGCTGTCTGCCTCTTCATATGTTGAAATGCTGTTGATAACAGCGTTTCCGTCTGTAATTGCCTGCAGTACAGTTGGTGCACTTACAACTTCACCATCATATACGATATAGACGATCTTTCCTACATTTGCTGATGTTACATCTGCAAACTTCTGAGCACCTGCTGTTGTGAATGACAACTGTACTACATTGTCATCACCGGTCTCTGTAGAATCGATCTTGGCATCTGCACCCTTAATATCATCACCGGTAAGAGCTGGAGTATAATCCTTACCCTGTGACCATAATTCATAATTCTCAGGATCTAAGAACTCCAACTTACCTTCGATACTCAGGTCTTCCAGAATTGCATCTGCATCTGTTACACCCGGAATCTCGGCAGTGATCTTACCATTTCCCTCTGAATATACGTTATGCTCTGTTGTATGGGAATCAATACGTTTCTGCAGCTTATAGATCGTATCCTGAACATCTGCATCACTGTAATCCTCATCCTGAATCTCATACGTTACACTTAAGCCACCCTTCAGATCAAGTCCAAGGCTTATATACTTTGCTTTTCCTCTGTCGCCTACACCAAACAATGCAACGTAGATGGAACCCGCAAGCACAAGCAGGAACAGGATCAATACCCATATGGCTTTTTTTCTTGCTTTCTTCATCTTGTTTACCTTTGTCCTCCTTATTGATTTTCTTCTTCATCTGCTAATGCGGCTTTGATCATGATCGCACATTCGATACGCTTCTTCTGAAGTTCACATCCGATATCATACGCATCTAATATATTTCCATGGAATTTATATGAGTTCGCCGCACAGCCACCGCTACAATAGAATCTTGCAAAACAGTCCTTACACTTGTCCTTTGCATAGACATTGCAGAGCTTAAACTCATCAACAAGTTCCGGCTTCGTAATACCTTCATTTACATTTCCGATGCAGAACCCATCCTCACCGACAAACTGATGACACGGATAAAGGTCGCCCCATGGTGTAACTGACAGATATTCTGTACCTGAACCACACCCCGACAGACGTTTGGCCACGCATGGTCCCCCTGTCAAATCTATCATAAAGTGGAAGAAATTGAAGCCCCTTCCTTCTTTATGTCTTTTGATCATCTCTTTTGCAAGGATATCATACTGATCTAACAGATATGGGATATCCTCTTCCTTTATCGCATAAGGCTCGTCCGGCAGAGATACAACCGGCTCAATGGAGATCTGGTCAAATCCAAGATCTGCCATGTGCAATACATCCTTTGAAAAATCCAGATTGTTATGCGTATAAGTGCCTCTTACATAATAACTCTTTCCGGCACGCTTCTTCGCAAATTCCTGAAACTTTGGAAGCAACAGATCATAGCTTCCCTTTCCATTTCTGGTCGGACGCATGTAATCATGAATCTCTTTTCTTCCGTCGATGGATAATACGACATTCGCCATCTCTTTATTGGCAAATTCCATTACCTCATCATTTAACAACACACCGTTTGTTGTCAGTGTGAAACGGAATTTCTTATTATGCTTCTCCTCCAGGCTTCTTCCATATCGAACGGTCTCTTTTACGACATCCCAGTTCATAAGTGGCTCACCGCCGAAGAAATCGACCTCAAGATTTACACGGTTACCGGAATTGGCAACGAGGAAATCCAGAGATTTCTTTGCTATGTCAAGTGGCATCAGACCTCTGTCACCCTTGTACTCACCTTCTCCTGCAAAACAATATCTGCATGCAAGATTACAGTCATGTGCAATATTGATACACAGAGCCTTTACCACTGTTTTTCTCTTTTTAAAATCAATGATATAATCTTTGAATATGTCTTCTGTAAATAGTGTTCCGTCTTCTACCAGGCCGGTTACCTCGTCATAGGCTTCCGATACTTCATCCTTATCATAGGATGGCAGCAATTCCATTACCTGCTCTTTTGTATGATTTTCGTAATTTGCAATAATATCATACACAAGGTCATCCACTACGTGAACAGACCCACTACATACATCGAGTACGATATTATATCCATTACTTTTGTACTGATGTACCATACAAATTCTCCCATCTTGTGAATTAATTTTTCTGACACGCAACGAAAGAGGACTGCCATTTGTTTGACGGTCCCCTTTGTGGTTGTCTGTCTACAATGATCTCTTACTTGTTCTCAGCATTCTCACAGCTCTGATTTCCGACTGTGCATGATGTCTTACAAGCTGACTGACATGATGTCTGGCATTCGCCGCATCCACCTTTAACCATTGTGTTCTTCATTGTTCTGTTTGTGAGTGTCTTTATTCTCTTCATAGGTACACTTCTCCTTTTTATGTCATATAGCGAAATTATAACACAACATGCTTTAAAGTCAAAGTATTTTTACGAAAAACTTGTCTCTTGAAATTGTCAATAAAAAATGCGACAAAAAATAAAAAAATATTTGCGCACGTTTATTTATACGCATTACACATTCTTTTAATTTTATAATATGCATATATTTTATGACGATTGATTATTATATGAAAGCAATTAAGAAAAAAGGGCGCACTTTTCCCTTGTTGTCGTATCTTTTATAAAAATTAGACTGCTAACAGATTCTTAACTTCTTCATTATATAAATCATCCGCTGATTGGTAATTAAATAAGCGTCTGGGGTATGTATTTATCCAATGCTCAATATATATCACATTCCCACGAGTTCTATCATCAAAATTAACCCCTTTAGGAATATGTCTTCTTACTAATCTATTTTGATTTTCATTGCTGCCACGCTCCCAGCTTGAATAAGGATGGCAATAGTATATCTTTGTACGCTTGCCCTGAGTACGTTTCGATCGTTCCATGCCCTTACAATCCATAAATTCACAACCATTATCAACGGTGATCGTTTTAAATATTTTTCGGAAAGTCGGTGTTCCCATTTTTCGCTCTATCCGATCAAGTGTTTTAACAACCTCTAATGCTGTATGACTTTTTAGTAAGAAGATAAATTCTTTTCGGGTTTTTCGTTCAGTTAATACAAGCAAAGATTTCTTAGACACACCTTGTGCTCCAACTACGGTATCCATCTCCCAATGACCAAATTCTTCACGGGTAAGAATATCTTGTGGTCTTTTCTCTATACTATCTCCTCTAGAAGCTCGCTTCTGTATTGTAACCTTTCTTTTCTTTCTTTTCTTATTTCTTTTAACAGGTAAATTCTGAATTGTAACATTCAGAAATACGCCTTTTTCAATATAACTATATAATGTATTTACACAAACCGTAAATGTCATTCCCTCATTCTTAACCTGAGCCAAAGCTGCAGCAGGACTATATCCGTCATTTATAATGATCTCCTCAATTCGATCAGCAAACGCTTTCTCCTTATTAATCTTCAAATCGGGTCCTTTTGCTGCCAAAACATCGTTCATGTACGCTTGTGCAATTTCAGGGCTATATCGCATTTCTGTTGTATAGTCAGAATTTAAATGCTCATATTGTCCTCGTTTTATTTCCCTATAAATAGTTGCTCTGTGAAAATGTAAGATTCTGGCAATTTCATCTGCCTTATGACCAGCCAGCAATAACGCTTCTAATTTCAAACGATCAGCGTACGTTAGATGATTAAAATTTCTTCCCATATTTATCCCCTTTGTTTGAACGCATATTGTGTATATTATAACCGACAAACTATCGTTTGCTCAACCAGGCAATTAAGAAAAAATTAAATCCCATCCCTTTTTGCTTTAAAGTATATTATACCCTGCTTACTTTTGCAACTAAAAATAGTTGCACTTTTATCTGCTTTTGCAACTATTTTTAGTTGCAAAAGCAGAGCGAATATGTTATAATATCTATAGAAATTAAGAAAGGCATAAATACAGAAAAGAAAAATTTCGCACTAAAAAAGGAGGATAAATTAATGAAAACTATCGAAGTAACAAATTTCAAAGGAACTAGATATGAAGGAGCATGGAATGAGAAAACATATAAGTCTAATGTTTCAAATCAGCCAGATTTGTATAGAATTTATGTAAACGATCAACCTATTCATATCACCGAGGAGGAATACAAACGGCTTGTTGCAGACAATGCTGAAGCCGAAAAAAGAATGTTAAGAGAAAAAATGGAACGCAGAAGAAACGATATTAAAACCATGTCACTGTATGAAAAGGCTGACATTTTAAGAGCTATTTTCACTCCACGTTCAATAGGCTACCCCAGCAAAAAGGATAGTCTTTATGATGCTTTTTCAAGTACCACCCTTGGTAGTAAGTATGTTATGTCTCTTTGTAAACAGACCGGTAGAAAACCGGAAGATATCACCTTTAGTATTATGCAATTTATCGAGGATACTATTGTTGCATTACATAAGGAAACTGAATCAAAGGAGTTACAGGTTCGTGGCTATGAATCATTTGAAAATGTCGTTGAAAGACTTCTCAGATATCAGGATATGCCGGAAACATACTATGTTACTTTCAACGGAGTTAAGCTCGATTCTAAAGATGTATTTAGTGTTCGTGATGCTGTTAAAAAAGTGTTTGACATGGAGTATGACGAATGGAAAAAGCAGAATGAAAAATAATTTTCTATTGATCTTTAAAAATTGTAACCGAGCCGGAGCGGATTTCTCCGGTAGAAAAGGAGCGTGATTTTTATGATATATTGGAGCGGTCGATCAACTAGCGGAGCAAGTCACTGGAAAGCAACAACAGATAACTTTATACACCTTTATGAAGAATTAGAACATCAGGGTGTCATAAGTACAGAAGATGGAGATCCATATGATTTGGCAATACTAAAAAAATATAATAAATCATTTGAAGATGCAGAATTTTTAAATGAAGATGATGAAATAGATTACAACAAAGTTCAATCCTTTTTGAACAGTCACTCTCTTACGGATAAAGAAATATGGCAATTAATTGAGTCCGAAAATGGTAATGCATATTATCAAACCTTTGAACGAAAAACAGATGAAAACATATTTGAAATTTGTGACAAAGATTTTGATGATGATGGGGAATATCTCTACTATGAGTAATGGTATTCTCTTATGGTACTTTAATAGGATGTAATAAGCAAAATATGAAAGGAGTAAAAACAAATATGAAAATCAAAGGTTTAAAAACAGCAGTTAGTGATTATAAAAGGGCAAACAAAGGAGCTCCTTATAGTCCTATATACAGAGAATTAATGTTTGATAAAGGAGATGGAAGAATTTGGACTGATGAATTTTGTGATCTTGGTCATAACTCATATAAGGTATATGATTCTAAAACTATAATTTATTTAGGACGAATGATGTCTGAACGGGAGATAGAAATTAACATGAAAAATGTGAAAGAGTTTATATACAGTAATTTTGATAATGAATCTCCTGTCGTTTTCTCGGAGCATTAAGCATACAATATCCGCTATTTATCAAGTATATGATATGCCAGATAAGTAGCGGATATTATTATGTATTTATTTATAATCCTGAACGCAATCGATCTCCTCATACTTTCTTCCAGAACCTGATTTTTTAAGCGTTCGTACATCAATAATGATGTTCTTATTCTTCTTACGTTCGGCTGCACAGATCTGATGGATTCTCTGCTCAAAATCCGCATAGGATTCTGTACACTCATCAGTTGTAAAGCCATAAAGCATTTCATTTTTGGCATTATATACCTTAATCTCTGCTTTATACCGAACGATATCAACGGATTCATTTACCCAGCCGGCAACAAATGCATTATACATCTCCTGCGCTTGCTCCGGAGAAATATGAAGTGCCTTGTTTAACTTTTCGGCAGGTAAATAGGCAAAGTTTTCCGGCATAGGATATGTTACAGCTTCATTCTTCTGGATCATATAGGTACGTCCATCCATATCAGTAAAATAGCACAGATCCGGCAGTACATCTAAATTTTTAGAATAATCATACCTTGTTCCGGTAAAATCTGCTTCCATAATATTTGCAAGTCGAATATCTGCAGTATCCATATCTGCATATGCGAATGAGCAGCCAGTCAAATCACTATAACACATAGATACATTAACCAGACTGGAATATTTAAAGTCTGATCCTGTCAGATCACAGTTATTCAGCGTCACATTTTCCATCGATACACACCAGTTTTGCATCCGCTGCATCTGACAGGCATTAAATGCTGTATCCTTAATCATACTGGAATTTAACCTGGCATATGTAAGATCACAGCCATTAAAAAAAGAACTGTCAATCTTCATCAGATGCAGTCCCGCTTCCCGTAATTTATAATTTTTAAATTCAAATCCTTGTATGCTGTATCCGGATAAATCAAGCTGCCAGCCATCCCATAACTGTGCTATTCCATCCAGCCAAGCTAAATGATTGATATATTTTGTGTTAAAAATTTCTTCCGATAAAAAATCCATATTTCGCCATCCTCCCTTTTTTCTTAATTGCTGTTGCCCTGCGGTATGATCTTTAATGTCTCGATCAAAAGCCGCATACTCCGCATTTTCTCTGCATCTTCAAACAGTATATAACTCTTGATCTCATCTTCTGTCAGATTATCCCGGATTCCCTGCTGAACTTCTTCCATGCAATCTGCAGATAAATGAAAATCCGGACGACTTAGCAGTTCAAGTATAGTCATATCCGAAATATCAATCTCCTTTGCAGCTTCTTCCTCTTGATCATTTTCTATAACGATGCTGGCAAGTTCTGAAAGGAATGGATTTTTACTGTTTACTGTCTGTTCAAAATCGACTAGATATGTTTGATCTGTTACCCCACCAATATTAATATATGGTGTTTGAGCAATATTTCTCTGTTGACTATGTATATAGTTTCCCAGTGTCTTTGTATGTTTATAGGTTGCATCTTCGAAGGTTCGATATTTATGATCAAGAACAGGCTTTTGTCCTCTCACAAATACAACACAATACTCGTTATCAAGCTCTCTTACTTCTTCCGGCAACATCAATTCCCTTCCAAGTACATCTTCATTACTGGATGAAGAACTGTTTGATCCTCGTGTATATCCAGATGAACGTTTGTGTATTGTTTTCTTTCCAAGATTTTCCGATATGTACTTAAATGTAGACTGCTCATTACCACCAAGATAAACCGATACATCACAGTTTCCAACAATACTCTTATGCTCATCTTTATATAAGCTTTCAAGCTGAGCCTGATTCTGCAATATAATTACACTGCTGATATCTCTGGATCGCATAGTTGATAACAGTCTTGGAAAACCATCTGGAAGTGCAATATTTGCAAATTCATCAAACCAGCATGTTACCGGAACCGGTAATACACCCTCATAAATATGATCTGCTTGATAATATAATTCCTGGAACAACATTGTGTATGCCATTCCTGCGACTGCATTATACGTTGTATCAGAATCCGGAATAACAATAAAGAATGCCGTTCTCTGATTCTTTTTGCCATCCACAATTCCTGATCCAATTCCAGAAAGGTCAATTTCATTTTTCGCCATGATCCGCTGAATATCTTTATTTTGAAATATATTCAATCTGGTATTTAATGTAATAATAATACTTCGAATGGTATCGGCAGCACCAACCATTACTTTATGATAAGACATATATGCCGGATGATGTTTTCCACCATTTTCTTCTCCTGCTGTATCAATGACCAAACGTCTGAATATAGTATCAAGTGCCGATTCTTCTCCTTCTTCCAATACTTCCGCTTTGTTAAGCAATGATATGACTGTATTCATGCTGCACTCCCATCCATACCGCATATATTCCATGCGAACCAGAAGGATAAGTGATTTTAAGAACATCATAGCCGCATTATCCCAGAATGGATCAATCTGCGATCCTTTCGCCTGACTGTTTGTATTTGCAAATATATTTGTGCAAAGCTTATCTACATCACTTTCAACCCGGATATACTCAAACGTATTGATGCAGTCACTTTCTTCCATCATGCCAGGAACCAGATTAAGCACCCGGAGGATATATCCCCTCTCTTTTAGCAGCATACCATTTTCACGAAGAAGCTCTCCCTTTGGATCAGTTATAACAAAGGATCCAGGATATCTATCATTTACATTTGCCTGATATAAATTGGGCGTAAGTCCCAATTTTGTTTTACCAACACCGGAACCGCCCCAATATATTACATTATTATTAATCCTGGTATTATACCCATCCATACTGATTCTTAAATGCTCTGAATAGATTCGGTTTGCACGTTCTCTTTCATAGTCCATAAATTTCTGGTTAATCTTCTCAATATCGCCCCATTCCCCGACACCCATTTCCTGCCCAGGCATAAAATCTCGGATTTTGGTAACATCATATACGATATAGCAGAATAAAAGAGAATAAGCGACAAACAATACACACATGGTCAATTTAAGATTTACTCCAAATGCCATAGAAATGGATATCACAAAAGGGTCTTTAAAATAGGCAGTAATCGTATCGATCTGATCTGCCATACTTTGTTCCAGATCGTATATCGATGTAACCTTAATCACTAGATATGTTGCAACAAAAAAAAGAAAGATATAAGTGCCTATCGGCGCTTTATACTTTCTTTTCTGAGTTGCCACTACATTCTGTGGTGTATGTATTTTCTTTTTTTTATTTGCCATTCATCATCACCTCGATTTTGCCTTTTTCTTATTTACAAATTTCTTAGGCTGTGATGCTATTGGTGCTTTTATCTTGGCATCTTTCCGCTGCATATCAAAATGCTTTTCGGTATGACTTGCCATCTCTGATACATTTTTTCCCGAAAATGTTCTTGTTGGGATCTGTGGTATTGTCTCATTATCCGACTTAAACTTGGGCTGTTTATATGTTTTAATGCGTTCTTTTTCAGGAAGTATGACTTGAAATTTATCCGGATCTTTTGTCTTATAAATCTGAGCCAACGGGAGATTGATATATTCCCGTCGTTCTGCTTCCTTATTCCACACCGCAAGTTTCACGCTATAATCATTTGTATCGACGATCTGCTTTTTATCTATCTTAGTAAAGTGATCATTATCTGATAATGCTATGTTACTTCCTGCTCTGGCAGATTCTTTCATTTTTTCTGATGGTTCAAAATCCGGATGCTCCGAAAAGAACTGCACTAGACTCTCCTTTTCTAATGACTTATCATTAAGAAAAGGATCTACAATGTTATAATCCAGTTCTGACACCGCAACAGTAAGTTCACTATTATCTGCCGTTGATCGCAGCAATGTATATGGAACAGATTGTGTAGCACACATCTCGTTCCAGTCCGATAACATAGCAAAAGGCATTGTTACTGCCGATACATGTTCTAATTGCTCCGTTAATGTATCGAATGAAACCTGTGTCGGTGAAACATTAGGTACAGGATCTCTTTTTACATTCCTGTTTTCTGATAGTACCTGTTCTGATTTTACTGGATTTTTTTCTTCTGTTGGTGTTCCATACCGATTTACTTCTCTCTTTAAATTTTCTGCTACTTCCCGGCTGATGGATTGATCTACCTTCTGGATCTGATCCGGCTCTGCATTTGCTGTATATGCATCAAAAGAATATGCCCTTGCATTTTCTCTGTGATTCTGAATATATACAGTAAATGCTTCTGCCTGTGCTTCCGAATACACAACTTCCATGCATTCATCACTCTTATTCAAATCTTTCAAAAAAGCATAGGAAAGTTTATTCTGATTACAGTATTCCACAAAGTCCTCCGCAAGATCTTCATCAATCTGCATGACGCATGATTTATATCCATTTTCAGCATTCCATTTTAACAGTTGATCTACTCGGAGTTCACCTTTTTTTAATATCTCCGGAGTTTTTCTTGCTTCATCACATCTTGCTATAACAAATTTCAAAAGCTGGATAGCCTTTTCTACGGTCCAACCGGCAAAAGATCCGGTCAAACGAAGTGCCATATCAATGCCACGGATGCCTACTTCCATAAATTGAGCAGCTTCACCTATTCCTGTCATTTCCATACTATCACCTTGCCTTTCCTACTGGCTGCTTTGATTGTTCTGTTTTTGCTGGTTGTTTTGATTTCACTTCAGGTCTTTCAATAGAATATCCCTCCCGTTTCATCTCAGCATAACTGTTAAAGCCATTTTGCATCGCACGGATCTCACAGTAGTCCTCAAATGGCATACTTCCTATATTGGTTTCTATTTCTCCGGATGCATTCACTTCTCTTTCCTTTTGAATGCTATCTACATTCGCTTCTATTTCTTTTGCTGCATCTCTATTCTCTTTATCTTTTATTAAAGCCTGTTCCAATATTTCATCCGGTGAAAGCTTCGATATATCAATAGATGCAATGTCAACTGATGTCATATAATTTACAACATATATAGCTGCCATATGTTTTACCGATAGATTTTTATTTGCAAAATACGGATATGGATCATATCCCCTTTCCATTGCCAAGCGCATGATCACCATTTTATCAGCAGGCAATTCAGGATCTTCCATCATAAAAACCTGCAAATTTTCGGTTTTAGCCCGTTCTAACTCCTGTAACTGATTAAATCCATACCTTTTTCCATTAAATTTATGAATTTTTAAATTTGAAAAAAAACTTTTTTCGGCTTGATCAATCTCGTCAATAAGTTGCGTAATATGATCTAATAAACGATACATTTCTTTGGCTATATCCATATAAGCCACCTCCTAAATTGTAATAAAAAAGGAGCCATCCGAGATCATGCGTTCAAAAAAAGGGGGGGATTGAAAATCGAATGACCTCGTATGCTCCTATATGTGTGATTTTCTCTCTTGAAAATCTATTATAAGTATATCATGTCTTTTTTGTATATGCGAGTACTTCTCGGTTTTTCTGGTTCTGGGATTTGACTGCACAATTTTCTTTTTTATATTCTGCTTCTATATTTTTACAGATTTTCTTCTCGACAAATAGATGCTTCTTATAATCATTAATTAATGATATTGTAGCTCTTGATATCTGCTCAAATTTATCCAATTCCACCAGATTATAACCTCTTGAAACGATATTATTATAAAGATTTATTACCCTGTCATGCTCCAGGCGTTTTGAACGATCACCAATAAGATATTTTTCATAAGCCGGATACAAAGCGCAGATCTCGTGCATATCATATATAACATCTGCCCTGGCTTCCAAGCTGGTATTGATTCTCTTTCGAACAATATTTAACTCCTTATCGGCTGCATCCAGATATGTTATATAATCAAGTAACAGATTCGGAGATGTCAGGTTATGTTCGATAATCAACCGGCTCATCTCTTTCCTTTTAATTGCATCCATTGATAAGCCGGAAGTTTCAAGCTTCTTATAGGACTGATAATATACTTCCATATCCGACAATAGCCGTTGCTTTACTTCATCTCTGGAAATTTTTCTATAAGTTCCATCAATCATTTTTTTAATATTCTCTTTTGTATATGTGCTTTTATCCGGTGTCAAATTGATAATCCTGGCAGGACGTTCTCTGCCCGGTGCAAGAACTGTGATATATTTATGAGAATCCTCTATAACATGACCAAGTGCAGCCATTCTATCCTTAAAATCATCATAGGAAGATGCCAGGTGAATACATTCCTCTACATCACGCAAAATCATTTTGTTTGAATATATCAATGGTTTTTTATACTTACCGGCTGGCTGATCTTTTTTCCATTTGGAATATGACCTGCATCGATGTTTCATTCGAAAATCCTTGTCCATCGCAAGATCAAGTTCTGAAAGTCCATATTTCCTGCAAAGTTTATTAACTGCCGGCTGAATATATTTTGCCCACTCACCATTTTTATATTGATACTTGTAGCCCTCTACCAGATCGATGGAATTAAATACGATATGACTGTGAAGATGCTCTGTATTTGTATGTACAGAATACGCACATTCAAAATCCGGTAATACTTCCATACAAAATTCTTCTGTGATCTTCATACATAGCTCTGGTGTAAGCTGCTCGTTCGCTGGAAAAGACAATTTAAAATGATATCCCTGTCTGCCATCTTCTTTTCCAAAAGTCTGTTTCGTTGCCATAATAGCAAGATAGGCTCTCCTGGCACAATCTTCCGTTCCAATCAACAAATTATAGCCACCAATATATTTCTGACCATTTGTTTTTTCAGGATTGTAAATATACTCGATTGCCCGCTTTAAACCGATTGACATCGAATGTCCGGATGCCTGCTTTATGCAGCCAAGTCTCAGATATGCCATATCATCACCTCTTTTTTATGCAGCCGTTATAGAATATGATCTGCATATCTTCAACCGCCTGCTTCATAGCTGTAACGTCAGCAAGTGGCTGATCCAGTCTGCTAAGATCAACTACCCCATACTGTCCGGCATTAAAACAATGTGCGATCTGGTTGATATTACGACCGATACCAATGAGTTGTCGTTTTATAACTACAAGATCAGATGGATCTATCCCAATACTGGCACTATAGTCCCTACGAATCAGTTCTCTTACATATTCGCTTTCAGAAACCTTTGATTTTGTTCTCTCAAGCAGTTCCTGCAGCATATCATCGGTTGCCTGATCAAATCTGTAGTGCTTTTCTATTGTTTTTTTCACATTCATCACACCTTTCTATTATTTCGGAAACCTTTGGAACATTTCGGCATTTTTCGGCACACATTCGGCATTTTTTGGCACTGTTTGGAATTTTTCGGCACACGTTTGGTATTTTTTCTTATGCGCTGTCGTCCTTGCCAAAATTTGCCGATTTTTTTCGGCATTTTTTGGCATTTTGTGCCGATTTTTGCCGAAAATTATCTTGCTAATCAAAAAGTAATACTTTATTGATTAGCAAGACACGTACTTTGTGTACACAAACCACATCTTGTTAAGGGAAAATCCCCTAAGACCCCTCTTTTAAACCCTCATATTTCATTTTTGGAATTTTTCGGCATAGTTTGCCAAAATTTGCCGAAAAATTTTTTTGGCAAAAATCGGCATGTTTTTTATAAAAATTGTTTCAAAAAATGCCGAAAGTCAAGAATGCTTTTCTCTCCTTTCTCTGGCAGCAAGAATCTTCCGGACATCCTGATCCAGATTTTGCTCGTTTGATTTCTGAAAGATTTTCTGCTCCTGCATTATAAATAACTCATATCCCTGAAGTATCAAATCCATCTTATCCATGCTTATACCTCCAATTAAAAAAGAAAACGAATCACCTGCCTGCCCGGCTGACTGTTCGTTTCCGTTTCATTTCCGGAATAATTTCCTTACATAAATACTCGTTCACATCTTTTCTTCCGGTGTTACGCAGCTTTTCAGTAATTTCATCCTCTATAATCGTAAAGCCATTCTTTTTATATTCTATTGCATACCTCTCTGCTGCTTTTTTACCCGGCTCATCATTATCAAGTACAAGAGCAAGCTTTGATATTCCCGGATGTTCTGAAAAATAGGTATCAATCGGACTGTTTCCTAACATTCCAAGTGCCAGCAGATGATGTGTTGTATGCGGATAAATTGTCATATACGATAACATATCAATCGGTGCTTCAAAAACAACTAATACATCATCAGATCCCTTACGCTCAAATCCGTAATTTTTATCTGAACCAACCAGATCTCCACGGAACTGCCTGCCGGATATCGTTCCACGGATGAAAGCATGTTTATTATTGCCATACATATCCTTGCCAAGGAATATGACATTGTGATGCTCAGCTTCTTCATAGATCCGTTTTTCTTCCATCATCTGTGATATTAAGCCACCATTGATCCCTCTCGTTTTATTTAAGTATGCAAATGCCCGTTTATAAGTATCTGCTGCAGGTGGCAGATCCATTTCTTTTGTTCTCTCAGGCTTCCGGTTTTCCATGCTTTGCTGTGTATTCATCTGGATCTCATTTGCTGACACATAAGGAATCAGCAGATCGATTGCATCTTTAAATGAACATTGCTGAAAATACATAACAAAATCAATTACCGATCCCCCCTTATGTTCATAATAATTAAAATAACTGTTCGTGTTGGAAAACACTACGATCTGTGGTTCTTCTCTACATATATAGTGTGTTCCACTCCGACGAAACGAATATCCCATCCGTTCTGCAACTTGTACAAGATCCAGATTGCGCACTGCCTGTGTTTCTAAATTCATTTGTTCTTTTGTTTTGTACATACAATTTTCCTCCCATCAAAAAAAGAAAGGCTTCCCACACTGCTGTGAGAAGTCTTTCTTTTTTATAGTGATAATGAAACTAACATCTCCTGCCAAGATGCATCTGTAATTCCATCAGCCGCAAGTACCACCTTTTTTCCTGCCATTAGGTAAATACAGTCAACAATGCTGTCCGTCAGCATCATTTTTTCACACATCCTGTTATCAATCGTTGAATGGTCTTTTTTTGCTTCAGAAATCAGCTTATTTGTAATTGCATTTTTGATATAGATTTCTGCTGACCGATCGATCAGGCTTGCTCTGGAATTAAGTAATAGATAGTCTAAATACTGTTCATGTTCATCGGATACTTTATCAATTAATTCTTTATACATACCTAAATACCTCCTTCTGCTCCTGATGGAACATAATAAATATTAATATAGTTGATTTGTCCGTTTACAACCGTAAATGATATCCCATAGCTATCCACCACTCCATCTGCTGTTGTAATATCAAAACATGCTGTATGCTCATTAAAATTACACATATCCGAAATAGGACTGATTTTAACAACATCTGCAGCATTAAAATACTCGTTACTGTATTTATCTTTTAAATCTTCCGTAACTGGAAGTCCATCAAAATGCTCTACGATGATTTCACTTAATGTATTGATATAATTATCTGCATTTACAATCATCTGTTCTGTAGTTGTTTCTACTTCGGTTTGATTTTCGGATGTTTCCGATAATTCTGTGGTTATCACCTCTGTCGTTGTAACCGTTTCTTTCTTATTCTCGTCCTTTTTATGAAATAAGAACGAAAATAAAAGTCCAATTAAAATGATAATTAAAAATCCGATCATTATAAAAATGACCGGATGCTTCTCTATTGTCTGTTTCACTTACTATCCTCCTGTTTCCATTGCTGTAATTTTTCTTCAGAATAGATAACATGAAATGTATCTGTTCCGGGATCATTTACAACCGTATCAAAATCAATATACTTCATATTTCCACCAGCCGGATTCATACAAGCAATCTTTCCATTTTGAGCAAATCCCATTAATACGATATAATGAGTTCTGCTTGTTACATAGTTGCCATCACTCCACTTTGCCCGGTTTGATAATAGGACAATCACGCTTTTTCCGTCGATAAGTGCAGCACGAAGTTTACCTGCATCTTTGGGTACGATCGTTTCATAAGTCAATCCATACTTTTCACACATCCCACCGTACAAAGAAGATGATACCAGGACAATGCTGCAGGTATTTCCATCCCGTCCGTTTAATGCATAATTAAGTACCGTTCTCGGTGTAATTGATGTATCTCCTGTCCATGTGGCAAGGGCGCTGGCTAAAGCTGTCAGTCCGCAGCCGGATCTTCTTATCGTTGTAACTCCGCTTGAAGTACATCCCATTGGATCAGAATAATCTCCCTGGTTAAAATAGATATAACTGCTCATATGTGTATTTACAATACCGGATGGAGCAGAATTTCCATTTCTTGAAGCATTGGAACCATTCTCGGTACTTTCCACCTGTCCGGTATTCGCAAGCGCATAGGAATACAAAATAGCTGTATTATTACTATCATCGACCTCATACCCCATGATCAGAACATATAAGACAATCATACTCACAACTACAACTATAATATACGGCAGGATTGGTGCAAGGATCTTTAAAACAATAGCAGCCATTACGCTGCATAAATGCTTTATACCACGTCCGATCTTCCGTATTGTCCTGCCAATTCCTGATGCAGCAGCGGATGCACTGGTATCCACTAATGCCCGAACATCACCTGAAGTTATGAGTTCTGCAATTTTTGCATGTTTCACATAATCTTTCATAAGCTTACCAGGGACTGCCGCAGTCTGTTTTGCTGTATTTTTCAGAAAATGACTGCTTTTATTGCTCTTAAAAACTTCACTCTGCTGTTTCTGAGACTGCCGTTCTGCTTTTTGTTCTTCCTGTTGTTCTGATTGTAACGCTCCCCAAATGGTATGATTCGAGTTATCCTGAAATACAGATTTAACCGTTCGTTGTTTCACTGCATCTTTTATGGAAGAAGATTCCTGCATTTGATACGTTGTATCTTCTCTTTGGTAAACCCCGTATCCGCTTCCTTGAACCGACGATGAAGAAAATTCATAAGAATCGGATGCATTTGTCCTTGTATCCGATTCTTTATGAAACACATGAGAGGATGCAGAATCATTGTATTTCTGAGTTTGCATTCCCTGTTCTTGTTCTCTTTGCAGATTTTGCTTTGCCCGTTCTTTTACATATTGCTGCATCTGTTCTTTGAACATACCATGATATTCCTGTTCCTCTGAAACACTTTCTGCTCCAATTCCCATGATTTTGCTGTATCCGCCTGCTCCTCCTCTCATAGCAGAAGATTCAGAACTCATCTGTTGATGCAGGATTGACGCTTGCTCCTGATCCTCCAGTTCATCTTCCTGCTTTCGTCTCAGTGCAAGTTTTATAAATTCACTTTTCTGATAATCTTCTTCGGCTGACATGTCTTATCACCTCATTTCTGGATATTCATCTCATGGAAATTCGTATTGATCAGATCATAAAGTGGCGTATTCTTTGTTAAAGAAGCATCAAACGGAATCGTTACATTGCCACAGGATATCAAACCACGACCGGGATGTGCTTCATTTAATACATATTTCAACATTTCCGGTGGAAGTCCAACCTCCTCAATCAGCTTTCTTTCTGCAGCATCGTTCTGTTTCATGACAATTCGGATCTCTGCATTCTCAAGCATGGCATGTGTATTAAAATCTACCATTGTGTCCGTTACATTCTGTGCCAATGCTGTAATAATTGCACCCATGGCACGAAGCAGCATCCATAAAGATTTTAAATAACTCCGCTGATACTCTGTTTTAAGGACTTCTGCATACTCATCAATATAAAACCAGGTTGCAATACCTCTGGAATAATTGTACATGATACGTTCCTTGATATACTCTAACATGATAATCATAGATATATCACGAAGTTCTTCTCCCATATTCTTTAAACCGAATACAATAAATCTCGATGATATATTAAAATTTGATTCATCAGCAAATATATTTAAAGAGCCTGATACAAACAATTCCAGATACATTCGAAGATCAGCAGCTTCTTGTTCTGGCATTAATGCAAGCTCAGCATCAAGTGCACGCATGGTAACCTGTTCATTGCCATATTTACTGTAAATACTTTTTAATGCCCGGTTAATTGTCGATCGTTCCTTCGGGGTTAAATTAGACTTTTTACAAGTCTCACAAATAGCCAGTGCAAGCCCCAGCTTTTCATCTGCTATATTGATTCGTCTGCCGTTGTCAAAATAGCTGAATGCATTGAACCTAACATCTGAGGATGATGAAACATCAACAAACGTACCCCCTAAAAGATCCGCCATATTCGCATAGTCGTTCTTTGGTGAGATAACGATAAAATCATCCTGTGTCCTGATATAAGACTGCATCATCTCAAGTGATGCAAGTGTAGTCTTACCGGAACCGGTTACACCAAAGAAAAAGGCATGTGGATTCGTGAGTTTTTTCCGGTTGATCATAATAAGCTGTTTTGTCACCTGATTATTACCATAAACATTACCCCCCGGCTGATATAATTCCTGCGAACGGAACGGAAGAAATGCTGCAAGGCTTTTTGTCTGTCTGTTTTCACCATTTGCAACCTGTTTGACTCCGATCGGAAGTATAGTATTTAACGCTTCCCTCTGACGCATGTAACTGTAGTCCAGTAATACCGAAAAACGCTTCGCAGTCTGTTTTATCAGATTTACATTATTCCAGAGATCTTCCAGATCATTGCCGAGGATCGCAAAATTGATCATAGTATAGGTATACTGTTGATCTTCATCCCGCTGTTCCTCTTTCTGCTTTTTAATATTCTGCTTGGCAGCTTCTGTATAATCAGAAACTTCCGTATTGAAATCAAGTTCTTTTACACGGTTTTTTGTCTGTCTGGATACACTTCTATTTATCTTTGCATATACAGATTCCAACATGATATCAACCTCTGTATCCGGAATTGGAATATTAAAGATGGATACCATCATCCGGATATTTAAGTTCATAATTGTAGTTAAGAACCGATCTGATATCTGGCTTGGATATGTCCTAATATACATACAGCATCCATAGGTATGATCATTTGATATAAAATATCGTTCATGGACAGGGTTAAAATCCATCTTGCCGGGGCAAATACAATTTTTGAAATCTACTCCATTTTCAACTGCATTTTTGAAATTGAAGTCAAATAATTCTTCTTCGCCGAAGCAATAGAAATCATGTAAAATACGAAGCCTGTCAGATGCATCATATGGTGTAATTACAGATCCAATCGTCCGAAATGCATCTTCCATTGCATTTTCAACTGTAGAAAAATACAATCTGGCATCCTCATATTTGCTGGAATCTGTATACCGAAGCAGGATATATAATTCCTGTTCAATACCGGCTCTTGCATCCAATATTCGTTTCTCAACCTCATCATTTAAACAGGTTCTGTAAGTATCTAAAGAATCATCTTGTAACTCAAATAATACCTCATCATATAACTTCTGTTCGTTTCGGTTCTTGTTATTCATATAGATAACAAAAGGCAGCGAGTTGGAATTCAACCACGCTGCCCAGTTATCAAGAACTAAGATCTGTTTATCAAATGATAAGGTTTCATAATTAATATCGGTAAAGTGATATAACTTTGTAAAAATACCACCTTTGCCAACCTCAAATATACCATTTTCAGCTATACTTTTTATTTCTATAAGATCCGCTACATTCTTTGGAGAACGTACCCGGTACTCATCGCATTTCTTATACACTTTCCATCGATCCATTTATCTCCCTCCTTTGCCGATGGGCTCATTCTCATAATAAAACACATGACGCCCATACTTTTTTTTGTGATATTCCAAGAAATCTAAGCCCTTATGATTAAACATAGCTATATAGCCCGGTACAACTACCACAAGTGCAACAGCAAAACCGGATATCGTTGCTGATACCCGGTCATTTAAAAATATAACAATCATTACAATTCCTACTAATATAACTGCCAGACACATCATCTGCCAGGACTTAAATGTGGGAATGGTCGATCGGTATAACTTCTGTGGATCTGTATTAATTGATAAACGCTGCATTAATTTTACCTCCCCATAATTGTATTACTGATTGGTTTTGCTTCCTGAACAATACCTGCTGCAAGGATACATGGTACGATCATCCGGAGCAGTATGATCAATATTCCATACCAGGTCAATTCACTATAAACAATAAGTGTCATAGGATATGTATGTTCTACCTGATTTGATGTATCTGTAGATGTACTCCCCGATGCATTATTTGCCTGGTTATTTAACATACGACTTAAACTTGTAAATACAGGATTTCCATCACCAAAACAATATTGATAGAACCGTCCATTAACAGCACGACCATCTATCGTCATATAACAGTCCTCATATTTCTTTAATCCTAAATTGATATAAGTATCTGCATCCGGTAAGACTACGTTTTTGTTGCGATCGTATTGTATGACATTCAATATTTCATCCGACAATTCGCTCCAATCTACATTTGCCTGAAATGTACTGCTATTTAATGGTAATGTATCGTTTGAATAAGAGTAATATAATACATTCAGTTCCGATGAATTTCGAATGGTAATAATCTGATTTTGACTGTTTGCATCTAACGAATCCGGCAGGATTTGGCTTAATGTCTGTCCACTGGATATCAAAATCAGACTGAACATAATTCCCATCATGATCACGATGGATTCAATAGCCGTTGCTACAAGCGAACGTAAGTATCCTGAAAAGATATCCCTTCCTCTGCCCGGTGCAAGTGTAATTGCCGAAAATGAAAACGATCCAAATGGCATCAAAATAAATAAACGGAAAATCCGCTTATATACTGCAACCAAAATCATAAAACCGGCTCCAATAATAATCAGTGCACCCAGTACATAGATCAAAAGAACAAACAAGCCTTTTAGTCCGGTCACACCATGAATTAAACGCTCTGAAGATACATCATCTAATTCAATGGTATTATTAGGCATAATATTCACCTTTGTTATACGATACAGTAGCTTTGCTACGATTGCTCCGGAATTAAAAATCTTAGATATGATTGCTATTGCATTATTACTGACCGCAATACCAATACACATATAACTAAAATTCTTAACAAGAATTGTAAGTCCCTGATCCGGACGATTCTCTAACGAATCATCCATCAGGTTGTAAAGAAAAAACAGTACGATCAGTGTCGATGCAACACCGCCCATAATTCTGGCAACCAGATTTATGATTCCCCAAAGGTCTGAAAAAGTAGTATTCTCCACTTTATAGGAAAGCATCTTACTTCCGGCATTTACAAGTGCGTTAAAGCACTTTAAGGATGCATCGATAATATCGCTACAATATTGTCCGGTATTTCGGAATACATCCATGATAAGGTCTTTGATGTTTGAAATTGTATCAAACAAGTTCTATCACCACCTTTCTGTATTTCCCATCCCTTAACTATGATAGAAAATAGCAACAAGTGTACCAATAGAACCAAGTGTTATGCCAACGCCACACTGAACAGCTTCATGACGGATTGTTGTCGTATCATGATCTCCCCATGCTGCCAGAAGATTGGAACATCCTCTTGCAAAGATAAGCATTCCAACACCGCCCATAATACCGAATATAATCTTAACAATGGCATCAATCGGCGCTGTAACCTGTTTTACAATGGCATCCACTTGGGCATCCGTTGCTCCAGATGTATTCGTTCCGCCTGTGTTTCCACTTCCAGATGCCAGTACATAACTCTGTTCATGAATTGCAACCAGAAAAGCTGCAATTACACAATACATGGTTCGATAAAATTTATTACTTATTAATTTTTTAGCTTTTTCCATAGATAATTTTCTCCTTTTTTCTTATCTGCTGGCATAAAAATAGGCAGCTACATCATCCGGCCAGATCTATTGATCTGACAGATGCTGCAGTTGCCTGTTTTTCTCTGCCTATTTATTTATTCTTTGTTGTTGAATTTTTATTTATTTTCTCCGTTTCTTTCTCCATACGAATACACCGGTTACAAATGCTGCAACCATCAAGACCGCAACCGGGATCAGTCGGAAGCTGTCTCCAGTCTTAGGTGTGTCCGGTTTACTGTTCGTGATGATAAATGCTGTAATATTGCTGTCAGCATCCTTTGTCACAGCCTTTGTATAACCCTCCGGAACACTAATCTCATCTACGGTATAGATGATCGTTATGCCATTTTCCTGTAGTGCAAGGTCTGTCCATGTATATGTCCAGTTCATGCTCTTATCAAGCGTTACCGGCTCTCCAACGGCTTCTAATTCACCGGCTACAGTCTTATAAAGCTGCACTCTTATACTGCCCGGACGCTTCTGGTACTTGTCATTATTATCCTTCCACACTTTAGTTACCTTGACCTCAGTAGTGCCAGGTTTATGCGTATTTGTAATAGTAAAGGCTGCACCCTTATTTGTTACAGTTTTGGTATAGCCATCCGGAATCTCGATCTCATCAACCGTATATACGATATCTTCACCGTCTTTCTGCTTATCAAGATCATTCCAGGTATATTTCCAGTTGTTATTCTCCGAAAGTTCTACCGTTCTGCCAGATGCTTTACCATCTGCATAAAGCTGTACCTTAATTGCAGCCGGACGGATGCCATCCTGATCCTCGTTGTCCTCCCACACCTTCTTTACTGATATCTTTGTATCTTCAGTATAAAGCGTGATCGTCTGATCTTTATTTGTAAGATCATCTTCCGATGCGATCAGATTACCCTTGCTGTCATATACATAAACATAAGCTACCACATCTGCAAGCGTACCATCCTTAGCAAGCAGATCTGTTTTGGTGGCATCGAATGCAAATGGCATCTTTATAGATGCTTTGCTGTTATCAAATGTCTGCTTCTTTACAGATGTGATCTCCTTACCATCTACTTTAAGTAGATCCTTTGTTCTTGCATTTACGAGCACTTCCTTGATCGTTAATTCTTCACCGGTCGGGATCTTTGAAAGATTTAAGGTATCTGTAAAGTCCATATCTTTGCTATACAATGCCTTATGCTCGCCGGTCTTTGTGTTTAACAGTGTACTTGTTACAGCCGGGAAGAAAAGCTGCTGATTCGTGTCGTTTAGATCCTTATGTACAGCCAATCTCACCTTGTTATAATAAAGATCCTCGTATAAAACAGTCGCTTTATCTCTAAAATCTACCTTTGACAAGTCACAAGTAAATATAACCTCTGCAGAACCGTTTTTATCCTTTGGAGTGAACTGTGCTGTGGCAGTTACAATATTACCGTCTACATCAAGTATCGGTTTTCCTGTCTCCTGGTCCATAGCTACTGCTTCCAGATCATAAGTCCGATCCGGTACAACATTCGTATAGTCTACAATATCCTTAAACTTCTGTATTCCTGATGCGTGCAGATAATGAGTTTCTGTCTCTACGCCAAGTGCGGTTGTACCAATTTTTGGAATGGAAAGTGTCTGTGTCTTAGCGGTCAGATCATCATGCTTGACTAATCTTCCGGTATGTGTCTTTACTACACCTGTCTCATCCACGGTTCCATCTTCATTGATCTTAATATCGGTATCGTCCGAACCTTCAAACAGATACTCTGTAACTACGACATCTTTACCATCAAGCTCGGTGGTATCAAGGACAAACGGTGTTCTTACTTCTGCACTTGCATAGCCGGATTTATCCTCTGATACTGTAAATACCTTATGACCAAGAGAATACGTTCCGTCCGGCTGCTTATATGCCTTTCCGGTTTCAGGATCCTTGATAACACCCTTCATTGTATAGGTCTTTCCTGCCTCTAAGTAATAATAATTACAGATATCTTCAACATCTACTTTTTCATTTGCAGGAATTATGTTATCCTGTGTCTTTACACCTAATGCTCTGGTTCCAATGTAAGGTTCCGGTATATTTGTTACAGTATTTAAGTCATATAACAGATATCCGTCCGTATAAGCGGATTCATCGGTTAGATCTACTATCATCGGTGTAATCAATCTGTACTTTTCATTAATATCCGTTGATACTTCTGTAATTTCATAAGTATCAAATGGTAATGCTCCGAGTGAATCATCGATCTTCTTTTCTCCATCGTCATTGCCGTAGAACCATGTGCCGGATATCGTCTTATTATCTTTATCCGCTGCATTGGTATTTTCAGAATGTTTGATTGCCGATGTGTCGATCATACCATTTTCATCGGTTACAACAACATGGCTTTCTCCGGTTGTCTTTGATGTGATTCTAAATGCAATACCGGAAAGTGGCTTATCTGTATCAAGCGCTACCTTCTTAAACTTGATATCTCCACGGAGATTAACCTCTTTCTTGATCAATGAATTTGTTCCAATGAATTTTGCTGTTGTGTAATCCCTATTGATCACTACAAAAATCAGCCCATCAGCATTCGATTTTTCTGTTCCATCTGTCGTTACAAATGCACCGGTTCTGGTATATCCAGCAGGAGCCTTTGTTTCTTCGATTGTAATTGCACCATAAGGGAAAATAGGCTTTCCAGACTTATTGTAGTAAAGCTCACTACTGCGTTCTTTTATAAGATAAGCTTCCTCTGCCATCTTAACAGCACCATTTTCATCTGTCTTGTATACCCAAGTTTTAGTTGGCTGCATCGTTTTTATCTTCTGATATACTGCATCCTTATTAATTGATCCAGATACATCAACATCATAGTATTTCACTGTAAACTCTGCTCCGGCAAGGGACGCTGCTCCTGATGCAGATCCTGATGTACTATCTTCTTTCTGGATCTGAATATTGATAGGGTCATTCTTCAAAGGTTCCGTTGATGTAACTGTCTGCTCCATGTTATCTGCTGTAAAATGCAGATAGTAAGCATTTGAATCAAGATCACAACCTGCAGAAGATTTTGTTTCTTTGATATACACCCAAGAGCCAATCGGCAAACCGACTAACTTATATGCACGTCCATTCTGTACGTCTGCAAGCGCATAATACTTATTCTTGTTATAGTCTGATACATAACCATTACCATCTGCATCCGTAGTAAAGGTACAAATATAGTCACTGGTTGATTCTACTCCATTGCCGGATGTAATATATGCCTTATATTCTGCACCATCCAAGCTGTAGTTACACAGCTTATTCATCGGTGTATTATCAAACTGCTTTTTGAGCTTTAATCCAGAGCGGATATCAGTCATCTTGAAATTAAGTGTCTTATTGGATGTCGTAGCTTCCAGATATACCGGAGCTGCTACAGAAAAACCTCGTTCCTGTGCTGTAGCTGCATCCTCGACCAAACAGTACCAGCCATATGGAAGATTAGTGAAGTAGGCTGCATTTGAGCCTGTACCAGCTACTACTCCTTTAATTTTTCCCGTAAGCATATTAGCAATAATTCCAGTACCATTGTGAATGTAATCACCTACTAATGTTCCCTTACTTGGATCTGTACCATTTCCACTCACCTTGTACAAGTTGAACTTAACACCCTTTAATTCACTAGCGTTACCGGCATAAGACTTCGTTGCCATTGCTTTTGCAGTATCAATATCATCCGAGGTTGTTTCCTCGATATTCTTTTCAACCGACGCACCAACCGATATCGTGAAATCATGATACTCGGTATCCTGTAAGAATCCAGTTACTTCAACATTCTGTCCTGAAATCTTATTAATTGCTGCTGTGAATGATCCGGATGCATCATTGTAATAGTATGCTACTGTATTATCTGTACTCTTAAGTAGATGTGCGGATTCCTTATAGTAATAGGTTGTATCTTCATACAATCCGTGTTTATACCATCTGTAGTAATATGGAGATCCATATGTATTTTTATAAGATGCTTTCGCTTTTGCATTTACAAATACAACATTCTTTCCATTTGCATCCATATAGGCTGCTCCATCGTAAGACAGAACAATACGGTTTGATGGTGCAACTGTGATACCATCACTTCTTGTATGGCTGGATGCTGTTACAGTTGATGAATCATATTTATCATCTGCATAGATGCCATACTTAATACCAGCCATGTTATAGTAGCCCGTATCCTGTGCTGCTGTAGATGCAGATACCTTTGTCAGTTTGAAGCTTCCCCAGAATGGCGATCTCTTATCTGATGTTTTTATAACAACATTGGATACAGTAGAAGATTTTGAAAATGTAAAATCATGTGAAACTGTATCTTGCTCAAAGCCGGTGACTGAAATATTCTTACCTGCAAGTTTTGCAATCAATACCTTGGTTGTTGCTGTTCCATCATCGTAATAATAGCTTGCTTTTCCTGTAGTATTGCCAGTCGTAGTTGCTGCTTCTTTGTATGAGAACTTTGTATCAGTCAGAATATCATCCCGATACCACCGAAATGTATACAGATCATGAGACTTCTTATATGCTGCTTTTGCAGATGGACTTACAAAAATAATGTTTTTACCATCTTCATCCATGTACGCTTTACCATTGTAAGACAGTACAATCTGTGTTGTTGCTGCAACAGTGATTCCATCACCTCTTGTATGTGAACTGGAAGTTGCCTTATTTCCAGCTGCATCGTAAATTTCATATCTGATACCTGCCATGTTGTAAACATTGTAGTTCCAGGATGTAGATCCGTCTGCAGCAATTTTTGATAATTCAAGTTTTGCTGATCCTTCATCCATTTCCCAGTTGATATCAAAAGATACCGAATAATTATATAATTCTCCGGCATAGAAATTCTGAAATACAGAACTGGATGGCTCTATGAAATATGCAACAAAACCATCTTTACTGGCATTCGCATCGATGCTGCTTATTCCTGAATATCCAATCTTTGCAACGAACATAAAATATGTTCCATCGGATAATGTTACACCTGCACCGGCAGCATGTTTCGTCCAAGTGCAAGTATTGATGCCCTTCTCTGCTTTTCCGGTTGTTGTATAACAGATTACATTCTTTGGAACAGTAATCGTATAACTATTGGCTAGAGATTCCACCTTATAGATATTGGATCTCTTATAGCTTTCACTTGCTGTAAGTCCGGTTAATTTATGACCGGTACCCTTATAAAAGGATTCATCTAATTTATAGATGTTGGCATTACTGCCTTTTGCTGACAGATTCTTACTTACTTCATAAGAATATAAGTATCTCTTTTCACCGCTTGGTGCTATGTTCTTCTTTGTAACAGTACCGGTAGACACGTTATTGACGGTCTTATTTGCAAGGCTGACCGTACCTATTTTAATCTCTGCTTTATATTTGTTTGTTGGATTGTACTCATTCGTAACATCAAATGCTGCAGAAGGATTTCCGTTTGCGGTACCATGCCGGTAATAGTCCAGATTCCGGCGGATCTCATTCCAGGCTTTGCTATTCTTATATCCATAGTATAGGGATTTCACTACATTGTCATTTCCGAGACTGGATAATGGGCTTCCGGAGCTTACTCCATATGTATGTAGTGTTACTGGATCTCCCTTTGTTCCCGGTTCATGATAATTTGCTGCGGCTTTGTCGTGATCTCCGCAATAAATGCTGTACAGATCCGTATAATTCTGATCCTGTAAGTACATCTTTGGGCTCATATAACTCGATGTAGTACGTCTTGCATAATAGCTTGATGATGCTGCACGAAGAATCGGAACCATCATCATTCTTGCAAATGCAACCGGTTCAATAATTGACTGCTTGCTTGGTTCTCCATCTGCCGGAGTAGCTATCTCTGTCTCAGTTGTTCCGGCAATCACTGTAAAACCGTCACTGGTTGTCTTTGGTGCTGCATCGGTCGGAGTTGCGGTCTGCTGTACTGTCGTAAGTTCCGGCTTTAAAACTACCGCTTTTTTCTTAGTTGCTTTAGCGGTTAAAGAAAAAGTATAGATTTGATCATCATAAGCTATGTTCTGATCAGAAGGTTCTTTCTCACTCTTGTACAGCTTCTCAGCCATCTGATAATAGTATGTACCTTCCGGAAGCTCCAGATAAGCCAGCTTCTTCTCATTAATCTTTTCCTGATCTGCATATACAACCGGCTCATCAGCCTTATTACTGTAAGCCTTACCATCACAGGATAATACAAATGCGCCTACTTCATCTTTGCAGGATGCATCTTTGTATACCTCATATACAATACCTGTTACATCTTCTCCTTTCTTATCAGATTCCGGCAGTTTTGCTTCGATCTTGACATATCCTGTCTGATCAGCATCTCCCGGTGTTGCAATTTCAGCAGCCGATGATGAACCAAAGCTGCTTGGAATGACTGTCACTACCATAAGTGCAGCCATGATTGTGGATATGATTCTTTTCCACTGTCTTTTCATTTTGAACATCTTTCAGTCCTCCTTTGAATGAAAATAATATTTTTATTTATAAAAAAAGGACGAGTGTCAAAGCACCATATCTGGAAGAATCTTTATCATTCCTCCGGCAGCTATGACCATCGTCCTTGTTATATTCAATTTTGTGCAATAAAAAACCTCCACATTTCTGTAGAGGTCTTATATCGTTCTATTGAACTGATTCTATCATATCACACCTGAAATCCCATTTCTAGGTTTTCTTGGTTTTCTTGGTTCTGGATCGTTATTTGATAAATCCATGAGCCTTTAATAATTCCATATAATCATTATTAGGAATATAAGTATAATTTGCAAAAGAGCCTATATAAACATACCCATATGTCTTATAAAATTCATCTGCAGATAACTTTTTATTTAAAACTGAACCAGTCCATGTATACGGTTTTTTAGCGGTAACTCGTATATATGCCTTACCATCATCATCAACCAATTCACCACTTTTATTTGGAATATAGGCTTCTACCATTGATGTATTCTCTGTAGCCCCACACACTACATGCTCTGTCATGGTATCTCCACATACAGTACATTTATATGTTTGATCCCATTCTGACCATTCTTTTTCTACTACTTCTTTTACATCTGCATAGACTGCATCATGATGAATTGTATCTACAATTACATCCTCAAGACTACAATTACCGTGATTAGTTTCATCAGAATGAACACCCCAATCCTCATATGTCAGGAACTGTTTCTTGCACATTCTACATATAACCCGCTCCCCATATACCGGCTCATCGTAAGCATCTCGGATCTTCTTGTTGACTGTCTTGGTAACTGCAGCATGTTCTTTATAATTAGTCTTAACCGGTGATAAACTACTGTTCATAACCAACTTCCACTTACATACATGAGACTGCTGATCCTGATTACCATTCGTACCAGAATTCTGTTCTCCATCATTACCGGATCCATCACTGTTACCAGAACCATTTTCAGTTACCTTTGTACATTTTCCCGATGCGTCAACCGTATACTTTACTCCATTGACTGTAACTGTTCCATTCTTCTTGATATTGCCGTTATTTGTAACGTAATAGGTTTGCTTATTGCTACCAGATCCAACCTTATAAGCTCCTTTTGTGGTAACTGGTTCGTTTGTGTCCGATCTAACAATTTTGTTGCCGGATTTTTTTAATGTCACTCTCTTTCCATCTTTATTAAATACATTTATATATCCACCTACTGTAACAGTCGTTTTGATCTGCACTTTTCCATTCTTTACAAATACAGATCCATTCCAACCATTTTTCATAAGCTTATCAGATACCTCACCTGCAGAAGTGATCTTACATGTCCCCTTTGCTGTTTCCTTATAAAGAACCGAGCCTTTTGTTCCTACATAGTATCCCCTTGGATTCGTTATACTGGACAATTTAGCACCCGAAACACGTTTCCAACCTGTTTTACGCACGATCTTATCTTCTGACACATAAAATGCTTTCTTTCCGATGGTAATAATCTTTCCATTATACTTTTCTAGGGACTGTTTCTTAAACTGACCATTACTCCACTTCTGATAATTTCCACCGGTAATTTTAAGAGATACTACACCATTACTATTTACATAGTACGCATACTTACCGGCTATCTTTTTCCATCCAGTTTTTTTCTCAATGTTCCCATTTTTATTCACATAAAAAGCTTTACCTTTGATGGTCTTTGTACTATTCTTCTTCACTGGCTGCTTCTTAAACTGACCATCACTCCACTTATAATATTTCCCACCAGTGATCTTTACAGTAACATTCCCTTTCGATCCAACATAGTAAGTGTATTTTCCGGCAACTTTCTTCCAGCCAGTCTTTTTATCCGTTTTTCCGGATGCATTCACATAGTAATATTTTCCATCAACTTTCTTGATCGTGTTGGTTGTTGCATATATTTCTGCATCCGTTGCTGCGGATACTGTCATACCGGAAAACATAGACAGGATCATACATGCAGCTATTAATAAAACAACTAATCTTTTACCCTTATTCTTCATCATAGTAAACACCCCTTTTTCTTACCTACTCTATCTACTTCTATGCTTCGGTTTCATTTTTTGTGTCAGCTCCGGCTTAGCGAATCTTCCTGGCGTTCCATCATACTCAAATTGCTTTGACAGGGAATGTACCTTGGATACATCCGCTTGATGAATCTCCCGGAAGCACTTTGTCAGATATGGATGCTCTTTTTTCAGCTTCTTTAACATATTCAAAACCATTATGTTGCTTATAGGACTTTTACTCATATAAACACTGCCTTCTATATGTTTCCAGCCTTCTTTTTCCATAAATTTGCGAATATCTAAGTATGCCTTGATATAATTACTCTTTCCAAGTATTGCCTTTGCGACTTTGGTATCTAAATCAAAAGAAATTTGTTTTTTTGTTATTCGCCTACTATCTTTTTCTGTTCGTGTTTCCACCATTTTTTTGTTTCCTCAATACAATCTTCTACTTCACCATCTACATCAAATGTCCATTCATCCATATAATCTATATAATGCGGATCTGCATCTGTAATATCCGGTACAGCCATACCAATAACACACATAGCATCTTCTCCATCCTTGACAAAGAATCCATGTTCTGGCTCTGCTATATCATACTTTTTTGCGTGTTCCCGCATCGGCTGCAACAGTTCTTCTTCTGTCTTTCCTGCCTGTTTCAATTTTTCCTGATTGAACACAAATTTTAAAGTTACCATTATTTACTCTCCTTTCCGGCTTTTTTATTTTCCTGATCCATATATTTCTGAATAGCTTCTGCTACCGCAGCATTTAAAGACTTTTTATGCTCTATTGCATATACCGCTATCTGACGATGCAATTCTGGTGGTATTCGGACATTAAATGTACCTTTATACGGCTGTTCAGGAACAATTCCCTGTTTCTCACAGTCCTTGATATATGAGACAACCTTATCTCTAAAGGCTTCTTCCAGTTCTGCCAAGGTATCTCCTTCATATTCAATATCCTTTTTTATACCAATCACTTTTCCGATTAAGCATTCCTTTTTCTTGCTATATTCTACAGTTCCATTATACATATCACATACCAACAAATCACTCATTAGACGATCCTCCCTTCTAATCTATTTATAGTATACCATATCCGTTACATAAACGCAACTATTTTTAGTTGCGTTTATGATTTTTCGGAACTTTTTGGGAACTATTTGGGATTTTTCGGTACAATTCGGAACTTTTTGAAATCGTTCGGAAAATTTTGATACCATTCGGAACTTTTCGGCATCTGTATATTGTAAATAAAAAAACTCCACATTTCTGCAGAGGTCTTATATTGTTCTATTAAACTGATTTTATCATATCACACCTGAAATCCCATTTCTAGGTTTTCTTGGTTTTTTTGGTTCTGAGTGCTTGTATGTAATCCTAATTTATTATATAGTTTCTACAGACATCTTTTTATGCCTTCTTTTCAATGAGCAGCTATTATAGAAAGTTTCTATCCCCTCATACTTCTATAATAGCTGTTTTTTTGCTGTTAAGAAAAAACTATCGGGATTGTATTTTTCGATCTGCTTCTTTCTTAACTGCTGGACTATCAATCTTTGATTTTTCGGTCAAATCTACGTCAACCGTCTTATCGTTTTCCAGATCCAACAGTGCATTCAATTCCGCCTGACGAATCAGCTTATCATGCAATTCCTTTTCATACATAAACGGCTTCGCATATTCAGCCTTTGATGTTTCCAGATCCTTTTTATATGTTTCGATTTTTTCCTCTAAAACCGGAACCTTATCCGGAAGTGCATTGAATATATTTTCAAGACGAACCATGTTACCAACGGCTGAACCGGACAATTCTCCACAATAAGTTGACTGTCCCTTTAGGATTATATTTTCAAATCCATTCTTCTCTACATATACGTCAAAGCCCCGGAACTTTCCTACCATCTGATTCTCACCGATTTTTACTTTACTTGCAGCAACAAGGAACTGCTTGCCTGCATCGGCACGTTCCGTAAAAGTAAATCCATTGATCTCAATAGAAAAAGCATCCGATTCGATCAGATGCTTGCTTCGGGTATCCAAATCTTTCTTCACAGCAGAAAGCTTTTCCTGCGCTTGTGCGATCAGCTTTGGATACCGGATCATAAAATTATCCTGTAAGGTATATTTCTGATTATCATACGATGCCTTTAACAGCTTTAACCGGGAAACATCATTGTCAAGTTCCATTTTCTCCTTAATTAACGGATTTCCCGTTGCAACTGCCTTGATTTCTGCATAGGAAAGCGTTGCTTCGTCAATATCATCACAGGATCGGCTGACTGTTTTGTTCGTCATAACCTGACTGATGAAACGTTGCTTATTCTCTACAAGCGACCAACTGTATGCATCAAATGTACCCTTTGTTACATAACGATAGATTGCTACCTCTTTATTCTCATTTCCCTGTCGGATTCCTCGTCCCTCTCGCTGCTCTATAGAAGATGGCTTCCAAGGACAATCCACATGATGCATCGCAATAAGATGTTTCTGCACATTTACGCCGGTACCACATTTATCTGTTGATCCGATCAGTATCTTTTTCTTACCGGTTCGCATTTCCTTGAACAGTGTATCCCTTTGTGCATCCGTTTTTGCATCATGAATAAATGCAATCTCTGCTTCCGGAATACCATAATCGATTAATTTCTCTTTTAAATAATCATACACGGTAAAATCTTTACCGGGACCAGGCGTACCAATATCCGAAAAGATCAACTGACAACCTATTTTTCCATCTGAATTCCCTCGTTTATATTCCTCCCAGACATTTTCAGCTACCTTATTCAGCTTTCCATCCGGGTTATTTGGTGCTTGTGGCATCAACAGTCTTGCATCCGTTCCAAGCAATCTTGCTTCATGGGTGATCTTTAGGAAATTATCAATGGATGGGTCTACACTTCCATTTCGAATTGCTTCTGCACGTTCTACAAATTTCTCCATAACTTCCTGTACAAAATCATCAGGCTGGCTTTCGACGATAATCGGTTTTCCACCACGGATAGCCGGCACATCCAGATCTAACATCTCTGCCGTCTGTACATCTGCTACTTCCCGGAATGTAGTCATAAGTTCAGGCAAATTTGTAAACTTATTAAATCTGCTTTTAAAACGGAAACCACTTCCCTCTACTGTAAGCTCCAAAGCCGTTGTAACTTCACCAAAGTTCGTTGCCCATTCATCAAAATGCCGAATACCACGTTCCTCCAGTGCTCGTTTCTGCAAGAAGTTCTGCATAACATACATCTCACACATGGTATTGGATATTGGAGTACCGGTTGCAAATACGATTCCTCGGTTATTATTAATTTCTTCAACATACCGACATTTCAAAAGCATATCCATGGCTTTCTGAGATCCGGAACTGCTGATACCTGATACATTGTTCATTTTGGAAAATACCGCAAGGTTCTTAAAATTATGTGCTTCATCAACCATGATCGAATCAATTCCAAGTTCCTCAAATGTGATCAGATCATCCTTTCTGGTTGTATCTGTCAGCTTATCCATCTGTAACTGTAACTGCTTCTTCATCAATTCCATTTGTTTGATCGTCCAGCGTTCGCTCCGCTCCTCATGCATAGATTCCACTGCCGCTGTAATTTCATCGATCTGTGCCTTTAACATTCGTTTCCTACGCTCTGGAGATAATGGAATTTTCTCAAACTGTGAATGACTCATAATGATGCAGTCATATTCACCTGTAGCAATTCTTGAAATAAACTGTTTTCTCCGGCTCTTTTCAAAGTCATGTTCTGTCGCTACAAGAATATTTGCAGCAGGATACAATTTCATAAACTCACTTGCCGTCTGTCCGATCAATGCCTTAGGTACGACCATTACAGTCTTGTTAGCAAGTCCAAGACGCTTCTGCTCCATACAGGCTGCCATCATTTCATAACTCTTTCCAGCTCCGACACAATGTGCAAGCAATGTATTTCCACCAAGCAGGATTCTGGCAACTGCATTTTTCTGATGTGGACGTAGCTTGATCTCGGTACTCATGCCAGGAAATTCTAAATGACTGCCGTCATACTCTCTCAGCCTTATATTATTGAACGTCTCGTTATAATAGTCTACATAACGGTTTCTTCGATCTGGATCAGAAAACAGCCACTCCTTGAACTTCTCCTTGATCAGGTTCTGTTTTTCCCTTGCAAGCATGGTTTCTTTTTTATTGATCTCATAATGATATTTTCCACCCTCATCATCAATGCGATCTCTAACCGTAACAGTCTTTAAGTTTAAGGTATTTTCTATGATAGTATATGCATCCATACGACTTGTACCATAAGATTTTGTTGCAGTCACGGTATATTTACCATTGCTTTTATTATCTATGTGCCACTCCGAAGTCATACGATTATATAAAATCCGTATTTTACTATTTCCCCAGGTTTCATTCCTGTAATACCTCGGTGTATCAAGCAGATCATACATAAACGCTTCATAATCTTCCGGATCAATCCATGTAGTGCCAAGTTTTACATCAATATCCGCTGCTTCAATCCGTTCCGGCTGTACCTTTAAAAGTGCAGCAACATTTCCGGCATATGCCGGATCTGCATTTTCAGCAGCCTGAGCAACCCGAAGTTTCTCCCGGACATTACCGGATAAATACTCATCAGATGTTTCCCATCCTGTTTCCGGATTGTTTATATCTGCTTTTATTGGATTCTTATAAATCACACCGGATAATTCCTGAAACAATATTGTCCTTTTTGCATCATAATCTTCCCCATCCGGCTGATAAAGAGAAAGCATATATGGAATATTTACTCCACCATATTCATTTACAGACAGATTTAAAGCTTCTATGGCTGTATCTACATGTGTGATAACTTCTTTTGCCTTGATTGTTCTGGACGAAAAAATCCTTGCTTTGGTCACAACACTATCTTCGTCAATTTCTTCCAGGCTGCATAAAAGAGGATAATCACCATCATTACCAAAAACAGTTTTCGTTGATCTTCCAGTAATATAACCATGCTTTGCAACATATTTATCATATATATCATTTAAATGTTCCTGCATATTGGTAAGTTCTTCTTCAGAACAACCATTCATTTGCGCATCGATCATCTCCCTCACGGCTTCTCTGATAGCAATTAAGGAAGAAATGCGATCTTTTATTTTTTCCGATAAATCCTGCTTAATCATTACGGAATTTTCCCGGTAATATACTTCTCCAGAAAAAAGCGTATATGTATAATTTCTTACGGTTGGATCTGCCGGTATTACTTCCGTTTCATTTTTGTCTATTTTCTCTGCTATGTCACGATCTTTTATTGTTGCATGGATTTTCTCTACTGCAGCAATAAGTTCTGTATGAAGATCAAACATAGGATTATGATTCACACATATAGTTGTTTTACTGTCCGGTCCGTACATTCCTGAATCATACTCCATCTCTCCGAGAATCATATCCGGATGTTCTACGAAGTATGCATTTACAGGTATTCCATTTTCCAGATAAGTAAGACCTGTCCAGTCAGGATCAATATCAATTATTCGCTCTCGTTTCTGAAAAAATAAAATATCTGCTGTTACGGATGTTCCTGCCGAGCCTGCAAATGCTGTATTTGGAAGTCTGACCGCCCCAACTAAATCTGCCCGCTGTGCCAAATATCTACGAACGCTGGAATCTGCCTTATCAAGCGTTCCTTTGGTTGTGATCACAGCTACCACTCCGCCCGGTCGTACCTGATCTAAGGATTTTGCTATAAAATAGTCATGTACACGGAAATTATATTTATTATATTTCGGATCATGCAGTTTATAGTCTCCAAATGGCACATTTCCTATGACAACATCAAAGAAATTATCGGAAAAATTTGTCTTTTCAAATCCGGTAATGGAAATATCTGCCTTCTGATATAACTGCTTTGCAATTCTGCCGGTAATATCATATCATCCAGCTCTACTCCATATAACTTACTATCGGCTAATTGCTCTGGAAGCGTACCGAAAAAGTTACCAATTCCCATTGATGGCTCTAATATATTACCACCTTTAAATCCAAAGGACATAAGCGCATGATACATAGCATCTATAATGCCAGGAGATGTATAAAAGGCATTTGTTACTGTTTCTCTGGCAGCTTCATATTCTTCCTCTGTTAATAGTGTCTTTAATTCCTCATATTCCTTTTTCCAGGTATCATTATTGGGATCAAATGCTTGTGGTATGCCCCCCCAGCCGACATAACCGGATAGCACAGCCTGTTCGTCCGGTGTTGCAAGACGCTGTTCTGCTTCCAGTTTTTTAAGAAGCTTGATTGCAGAAACATTATCTTTGAATCTTGTTTTCACCCCTCCCACACGATCAGTCTGACTGGATATGTGATAATTATATGGTACATCTGCTACATTCTGATCGGCAGCTTCTGGTGTGACCTCATCAGATTGATCACCAATTTCATCCAGAATTTCTTCTGCTGTTACATCTTCAAAATCATTATACTCTGCCGGCATTTCAGAACCATACTCAGCTATCATTGCAAGACGTTCTTCTTCATCAGTAAGTAGACTGTTCTCATTATAACTCAGACTGTTATAGCTGTCTGGCTCATCTGGTATTGCAAAATCATCAAAATCTTCTTCTGATATATATTCCTCAGGTTCTTCTATATCTTCATCGATCTCAAAATCCGTTTCCTGCAGATAATTTGCAGTCATAATCAATGCTGCTATTTCCGCTTCTATCTGATTCCAGCTTAAAGATGCAGAATTATCTCCTTCTGCATCTCTCCATTCTACCTTAAATTGATTGCTAAACGTATCAAATCCGGTGAATCCATACTCACCCGATTCAATCAATCCAGAACAGCCACATAATCCATATTCCTCTTTAATAGCTGCTACAATTTCTTTCTGTGACGATAGATTCTGATAAATACTAATAATTCTACCCTTACCACCAATAGTTAATGGTCCTTTTTGCAAGGCTTCTACCAGAATATCATGTGGAACTTCCTGCATAACATGGACTGTTTTCGTGGCATAAAAAAGAGGAGCATCGGTTTTATTCCGATCTACTCCTCTTTCTTCTGTTTCTTCTATATTGTTTTCGTTAGCTTCTTCTATCGAACCTGATTCACTATCTGATTGATCACTACTTCCTCCGCTACCATTCGTGCCTGTGTCCGAAGCTGCCATGTCTCCATGAAGTCGCCCGGATGATCGATTGGATGCTTCTTGATATAATCCGTCTCCAACTGATCCAGAAGTTCGTTCGCTTCCCTGTCCACTTCCCGCATAATCTTCCCAAGCTGGGTAAACTCCACGTACAGGTCGTACTGCCACGGATCGTTCTCCTTCAGATATCTCGCTGCCATCCGTCCGTATTTCCCTAACGTCTGCAACATCTCCTGTTCCGACGGTTCGTGAATGTCCGGATAATACAGTTCGTCCTCTCCCAATGTGTAATGAATCCCGGTTCTCGGATCGGTGTATTCTTTCGCTAATTCTTCCATAATCAATTCCCTCTCTTTCCATTCTCTCTATGTTATAATTGACTGCCCGCAATATTGGTCTGGATACGTCTACGACACATTTAAAAATAGCAGAAAGTGCATTCCCCGGCACACGATGGATTCCGCTCAGATCACTATCTGTTTGAATTCCACAGCGTGATTCAAGCAAATAGGTAATGCTACTTTTTACAAATTCCTCACAGCCAGACAACCGCTCCATCATTTTCATATATTCAGGATGCTTCATAACTTCATCCGCTTTTTTCTGTAATAATTCAGATAATAGCTGATCCTCCGGCTCTCCGGAATCTTGTACATACCCATGCTGATCGAGATACGCTATATATGCAGCCTTTTTCCCCGATAAATCCCAGGTCAGATTGATATCTGCTCCTTCTGTATCTGATATATCAAATACATATTTATTTCTTGTTAAATCAGATACACCAATATAAATGCCATGCGTTCCTCTCTTTACATACCGGTTAACCTTTTTCCACGATTGAAAATCTGCTACCAGAGTTGCATCCGGTTTTTGATTATAAAGAAATACTATGTTCTTTGCGGAATACCGATAACATCTGCCTGCAAGTTCCAATAACTCTTTCCACTTCGTGACAGCCAGTTTATCTTTTAACAGATCCCGTAAAATCTCTGCTGCTCTTTCTTCATCCTGCATATCTTTCCTCCTTATTGTAACATACTTTTTCTGGTTTACATAATGCTTTCTTATTTTTCAGTAAAAATATTTTTTACACTGCTTGACCGAATATTAATCTTTTTCGATAGTGCAGCTAACTGTTCTGCGCTTTTTGCGAGTTGGTCAAATTCTACATCTTTATCTTCCTGATTCAAGTGGCTAATTCCATAGCAGACTACATGATCACGCAATTCTTTTGTCTGCTGCAGCATGATCTGTAAGTCCAGTTGATTTTTTTCCAGTGCTTCCATAACCAATTTACTGTTGATCATAAATATCACCTCCCAGCATCATTTCATCATAAGTTGGATTATAATAATCTTCTGGTGGCTCCATTTTTACTTTTGCTGTGCTTTTCTTTTTTCCGCTTTTTGATGGTGCTGCCATAACCGGCGGTTGTGCTGCAGATACCTTCTGGTGTTCTTTTTCTTCTTTCGTAAGGATAATTTCTACAATGGACTTCATCTGATCTGCCGGTAAATGACTGTCAATCAATTGCTTAATAATACTTTCATCCAGTTCTGCTTTTACGCACACTGTAATGATTTTTAGCTGGCTGGATGTAAGTTTTACGGAAAGTATATATTCCGCCAGATCGAAATTTGATGGAAGCGGCTGCTTTTCAAATGATTTTGGAACAAAAACCGGCTCTTGTTCTATCTCCTTTTTTCTAAAACGAGATAGAAAGCCTTTATTTTTCTCCTGTACCTGTGACGCTGTAATTTCTCCGGATGCGATCATTTCCTGTCGTATCTTTTCCCTCATTTCCTCCTCTTTTCGTTTTTCAATTTCAAGTTCAATGATTTTTTCCTCATATTTCTTTTTTGCTAATGCTTCCACCTGCGCATCATATGCTTTCTGCTGTTCCTGTTTTTTTAGATCTGCTGATGTTTTATCCGCTGATATGGATATCTGCTTGTTTAACTCATCAATTTCCTCTGCCTGCTGCATATTCATCTTTTTCAGATTAGCATTTTCTTCCTGAAGTGCTGCTATCTTATCCTTATCCTGCTGCATCGATGCTGTTACATGCTCCTTGAAATATGTCATATCTTCCTGGCACGACCTTAAGGCATCCCGAACGACATCTAATGCATTCTCATAAACTGCATCCGGTTTGTTTTGATATATTGTCAGCATCTCCGGAATATTCAGCTCCGGAGGAAGCAGATCTGCCAGGTGCTCCCCCTCTAATCCCGCAAATTGTGCAAACTTTATAATTTCCATTTGCTTAAACGTATGCGCTGCATCTGCAAATAAATTGATCTGCTCCTGTGTCAGATTCAGATAATATGCACCTATTATCTGTTGCTTGATTTGATCCCATGTAAGTCCATCCGGGTGCTCAGATTCTTCGAATACTTTCTGTCTTGATTCCAAATACTCTTTAAATGGCATTTCGTTTTGTTCCATGTGCTCCTCCTTTAATACATAAAATAAAAAAAAGAAGATATATACATAATTTTGTACATATCTTCTTTCCCGGTCGGGTAACCGAAACGATATTTTATAGTCACAGATCTGTTCTGTGCTTTTTTACAAGTATACTATATCATGCTTCTAACCACATTTCCATGACTTCTTGGTTTTTCTGGTTCTGGAATTTTGATAATTTATAGATTAGAGCTACATTTTAGACATATTGGCGCACTCTCACGACATTATACCGGTATATTCCTGCTCTAATTCTTCCGCCAGGTATTCATCACTCATACAATGCATATCGGAAACTCCATCACGAATCAACTGGTATACATCTGAATGATAGAAGAAATCTAATGCTTCATCTAATGAAATATCCATCCTGTTTGCGAAACATACAATGATCCGGCTATATTTTTTCTGAAGCAAAATAGGATCTGCCATCATATTTCAATACCCCTTTCTTTCATCACATCAAGGAGATCTGCTACAATATAATCAAGGCTCTGTGTATGTAAGACTTCGTATTCCGGAACAATATAGCTATACAGAATATCACTTTTCTGAGTAAAAGCCTGATATACTAATTCTGCCCCTACTCCCAATTTGGCTGCAACATTTTCAATACAAAATATAACAAATTCTAATTGATCAGAATTTCTAATTTTTTCTTGTTTCACTGTCAAGCCCTCCTATATGTTCCTTATCATACCACAAAAATGCATAAGAAATCATTTAACTTTAAAATACCTTAACCCCATCGGAAAAAGCTTTACAGTTGCCAGAAACACACCGGATATTTTTTCTTAATTGCTACTTGCCTATATAACATTGTTGCTTTTTCCTCCCCCCCTGATAAACCGGGAAGAAGATGTATTTGGGCATACTTCCCCTTCCCCATTTATCAGGATACCCCTTCAGATTCCAAAGAATCAGCGACCGAGGTCTGGCATAAGACGTCGCACGTTGCATTATTCTCGTTTGGAGCATCCCCCTTCTTTACTATCAGATCAATTAAGAAAAAATAATAAAGCATCCAGGACGGACACATAGCTGCAGCATAACTGCAAACCGTTCTCTATTGTATAGAACACCCTGTCCGCTTTAACCGAGATTACTCCAGCGCTCATGGATATGCAACACCCACAAGTAAAACTGTGCTCAGCAGCTGAAAAGGTTGTTTTATAGTGATTCTCCTCTCAACACTACCACTCGCTACGGTTCTCGCCTGCGAGCAAGTCACTTAAGGCTTTTGGATTTTTTCTAGTATTCATTTGTTTTTCAATGAAGACTTATAAATACTTCTTGCAATTCTTCATTAAATAGTGTAAGTTTGTTGTATACAAATAGGGTGTATATGTACTTTACTGTATATGTTGCGTACCGTTGTATGCGCTATAATGTACTATATGTGCTGAATTTACTACATTCCTTTATGTTCTATATTGAGTGTATATTTCAGAATGTGCATGTATATCTTGTCCAAACAGGATATGTTATCCTGTAATTAATTTGCTTCAGCTTTTCGATATCGTCGCCAAACATCAATCGAAAGGCTATCACAAAAGTGGGTTGTCTATGATAACTCACTTTTTGTTTTTTTATGATTTATTTGCCATATCCGTTCCATAGAGTTGGAACTGGTATTTTCGATTTTTGCTTCAAAAATTAAAAGCATCATTATTACTCCAACCAGCTCGTAACCTACTACGAATTGTGCTTTCTTTATGCGGTAATCCTAGCTTTCTTGCAGCCTCTGCTATGGAATTATAGAGAATTCCATTTACTACCACCGGCTTGCCCTGCTTTGCTATTTTCTTCGGACTGTTTAATGCTTTATTTAAACTATAATTACGTTTCAAACGATTTCTAACTAGCCCCGCATCTTTCCCATGATCAATACAAACCTGAGAAAGTGATTTTACTATTCCACCATCCATGTAATATGTACAATTAAATAATTGTTTCTGACAGGCAGCTTCCATACTCATTCCACGTCTTAATCGAGCAGTAAGTGTTTTTTCATTAATTCCCGTGTACGCTGCTAAAGCTTTTATTGATGAAAATGTCTTATCATCGTAATGATATACATTATTATGTCTCGGCATTCTACCCTTCCTTTCTCTACATAACACCTACTTCACTAAGGATAAATCAATTTCCTGTACTATCGTGTTTTCTGGCACATAAAGTCTGTATCCCTTTGAATTTCCAAGACCATCTTCAAGCACTTCTACATAGGCTTGTTCATCACTTTTTAATGTTTCATACACAGTAGTCTCATCCATTTCAAATTTATAATATGTCTTTCCACCATCCGCTTTTTTTCGATAGCAACAATAGTAATCTACTTCTTCTATACTGCCATAAGAAATTATAAAACCACCATGAAATGATCCATATATTTTGTCACCTGTTCCAATTGAATAAAGCTCGATTGTCTCCTTTACATGTATTTCCTTAGATAATTTTTCACTTTTATTATGTACGTTTATGATTACAATTGTTCCGACCACTATAATACATATCTTTAAAATCCATGTAATACAGCTCACCAATTTAGAAAGAATGTTAGAAAGAAGATTTAACTTATACTCAATTTCCTCCTCCTGAAACATATCCTTCTTATAATCTACTATTTCATCCGTCTCTTTTTTTGATTTTCTTATCATATCTATCCTTTCAGCCTATTTCACAATAGATAAATCTATTTCCTGTACTATCGTATTTTCTGGCACATAAAGCCTGTATCCTTTTAACATGCCCAAACCATCTTCAAGCACTTCTACATAAGCTTGTTCCCCACTTTTCAATGTTTCATACACAGTAGTCTCATCCATTTCAAATTTATAATATGTCTTTCCACCGTCCGCAGTCTTTCGATAGCAACAATAGTAATCTACTTCCTCGATACTGCCATGATACATCGAAAAACTACCCTTGATTTTATCCCCTGTTCCAATAGAATAAAGCTCAATCGTCTCTTTTACATGTATTTCCTTAGATAACTTAATACCTATAATGAATGCGCCTACAATTTCTATTAGCATGCATAAAATGATACATATCGTGATAACCAGCAAAATACAGCCCACTAATTTAGGGAAAATATCCAACCTGTTCTTTTCATCCTGCTCATGAAACATATCCTTATTCATTATTCATCTGTCCCCTTTTTTAATTTTTTATAGTATATATAATCGTATGAATACAAATTTTTATATGTATACACAATCTTATCCAAATGGGTATGATCATCTGCATAAACTGTAGAATAAGTTACAGTTTCTATTTGATTATCCTCATTTATAAAACTCACTTCATCTGGATGAAAAAAAGTATCTCTTGCACTGAATACATCATAAGATTCTCTATCAGATTCTTGACATTTTTGCTGAAATATACCGATTTTAACAAATGATACTACTGCAAGTCCCATAAAAAAAATTGTAATAATTAATAATGGATTAAATGAATCAGTAGATTCTTCCAACTGTTTGCATTTTATATTCAAAACCAATAAAACACCTGCAATTATTAAACATATCAATCCTACAATAAAAAGTTCCTCTACATTGTACATCATGTCTACCTTCCCTCCTTCATCAGCATGTATCACTTATTTAAGTATAGATAACAGTTTTCTGAATACAAAAATAACCATTGTTTCCTTACAACCTCCACATGTGCATCACTACTTTCAAATTCATCCATATAATGCATTTTTCCGGTTACATTGCCATCGACTATGTATTCCACTGTTTCCTTATCGGCATCATACGATTTTAATACATATGACTCCCGGCTCACTTCCTTACTAAAAAGCACAAAAAACGTTAGACATATAAATAATATACCGGCAAAACAGCCTAATGTTCTCATGGCTGATAAACTTGTATGTAACTCAACAAAAAATCCCGTTAGCCCATGTATTTTTATCATTAAAAAAGATAATAATAAAAAAACAAATGCAAAAATCAACATAGCCATAATTAAAATTTTAATATTCATTTTATATATCCTCCTATCTCGTTTTGCCGATTATTGATCGTTTCATTGTCAGATCTCGGCTATCATCATAAATTTTTGATTTTCCTTTCATAACTGAAACAATTATATTAGCTAATTCCTGTGGTTTTCGATTCAATCGGATACGATTCTTTAACCATGTTCCTTTGGTGTGATTAATTCCATTTAACAGCTTAATTCCTTTAGCTGGTGGCTCCCAGGCATCCAAATTTTTGGTATAATCATCAAGCAGATAATCATTGCTACGAATACCTCCCTGAATTGCCAGCTTTTTATCACTTCCACATGGAGTAAATATTCTATGTTTCCGATCAACCTCCGGAAGAAAATGATCAAGCCAGGCATTCTTTTCCTGTAGTGCATAGGCACTATCTGATAAGTAAGCGGATAAGATAAATACCTCAATCTCCGGATTATGCATGATAATTGATCGAACCGCATTCACAACATTATGCTGCGGCATTAAATATAAAAAATATCCTTTTTCATATAAGGTTTCTAGTGTATCAACAGGAGTGAACACTGCCAGTGTTCCATCCATATCAACAAATAAACGCTGCTTTTCCGTTTTTTCCATTCTTCTCCTTTATCTGACCTTTCCCTTTGATTTTGGGCGACTAAACTTTGGCTTCGGTAAGTTCTGTTCAGCAACTCTCTTTCTTAACTGCTTTTCCGCACAATCCCTCACAACAATGTCTGGATCATGTATCAATCTCATCAATCCATATCCCTGTCTTGCTACTGCTTCTCGTACCAATGGGTGAGTATCATTGATTAGTTGATCCAAGCCGTATTTTTTCCCTGCCACTATTGCTCGTACATATGGATGCGGATCATTGATTAGTTGATCTAAACCATATCCCTGTTCCGCTACCGCTCCTCGTACATCTGCAGACGAATCATTCACCAGCTTTTCTAAACAACCGTAACTCTGTTTTGCTACTGCTCTACGTACCATCCAATCAGGATCAGCCACCAACTTCTCCAAACCATACCCCTGTTCCACTATTTCTATCCGAACATATGCATCTGAATCATTGATTAAACGATCTAAGCCATATCCCTGTTCTGCCACCGCACGTCGTACTGCTGGCTCTGGATCATTGATCAGTTGATCCAAGCCATATCCCTGTTCCGCTACTGCAAGCCGTACATCTACATCCGGATCATCCACCAATTTGTCTAAACCATAACCTTGTCTGGCTACTGCTTCTCGTACAGATTCATATGGATCAGCCACCAGCTTCTCCAAACCATAATCTTTCATGGCTACTGCTTCTCGTACATATTCATTTGGATCATTGATTAGTTGATCCAAACCATATCCCTGTTCCGCTACCGCTGCCCGGACTTCTGGTTCCGGATCATTGATCAGTTGATCCAAACCATATCCCTGCTCCGCTACCGCAAGCCGGATGTGCCAATCCGATTCTCTTGCAAGAGTATCCAATATTCCTTTTAATCTTTTGTTTTCTTCTATATATTGCGTTATATCTTCCATATTCTTTTCTCCTTTATCTGACCTTTCCCTTTGTTTTTGGGCGACTAAACTTCAGCTCCGGTAAGTTCTGTTCAGCAGCCCTCTTTCTTAACTGCTTTTCTGCACAATCTCTTACAACAGTGCTTGGATCATGAATTAATTTCATCAATCCATAATTCTGCATAGCTACCTCCATTCGTACTGCAGCTACAGGATCATTGATCAATTGATCCAAGCCATATCCCTGCCTTGCTACCACTATCCGAACGAACATCTCCGGATCATGGACAAGCTGATCCAAGCCATATCCTCTGTCCGCTACCTCCGCCCGAACCGTATAATCCGGATCATTGACAAGTTGCTTTAACCCATACCCTTGTTTGGCTACCTCCATTCTTATATAGGAGCTAGGATCATGCATCAATATATCTAGCCGATATCCTTGCTTTACTACTGCATCTCGAACATACACATTAGGATCATGGACAAGCACATCTAAACCATAACCTTGTTTCGCTACTGCTTTTCGTACAGATTCATCTGGATCACGAATTAATATATCCAGCCGATAACCTTGCTTTGCCACTGCTTCCCTTACCATCCATTCTGAATCATTGATAAGCCGATCCAAGCCATATCCCTGTTCCGCCACTTTTGCCCGAACTATCCATTCTGAATCATTGATAAGCTGATCCAAGCCATACCCCTGCTTTGCTACCTCCATCCGGACAGGTTGACTCGGATCATTTACCAATATATCCAAGCCGCAGTTAAGCCTTGCTGCAACTCTCCGTACTGTCCAATCAGGATCGTAAACTAACATGTCAAATTTTTCCTTTTGTGCTTCTATCTGCTGATCAATCATTTTATATGCATTTTCTTTCTCCCGATCATCTATATTAGCTGCATTTTTATACGCTTCTTTTAAAGTATCTCCATCAATTATCGTCATATGGCATCCCTCCATTTTTCGTTATTTTACTGACTTAATGCGTCCACATAAATAGTCTGCATAATTATAAGCTTCCCGAAAGTTGCCATTCTGTACTGTACAAACAAATGGTCCAACATAGATTACTTTACACAAACCAGACCATCCACTTTTTACCGAATGTGCTCTCACTCTCTCTCCTTTATAAAAAAAATTACGCATATCTTTTAATGAACATTCAACTATTTCTGTCATAAATATTTCTCCTCTCGTACTACAACACGCTTATCTGATTATCACACGGCACATACTGAGTACACTTTAATTGAATAATCTATCATTTTATATGCCCAGCATTCATCATCACCCCTGGATTGTCGAATATATTTCCGACAACTTCTACATTGCACAAACTCTCAATATCCAGACTTTTCTTAAAGTTATTAATAGTAACAAATTGATTTCCATAAACACCATCACCATCACAATCCAAATAAAAACCAAGAAGTGTACGAGGGTATAAGTTTTCTTTATATTTTCCAAACTTAATTGGAAGAATCACTCCTGTAAGGTATGCGATAATATCATTTTCCCATATCAGATTACCATTCTTATCCGGTATGCCTGTACATCGACAAATTGTTGTCGGATCTACTTCATAAGCTTTTACATTAAAATCAATAACACTCTCTTGTCCCCAAAAAGACTGCAAGAAAGACTGTTTTATTTCCGAAATATATGATTTTCCGTGATACTCAAAATAATTTCCTCGTACCCATATACCATTATTTTTCCATTTTGCCTTGAATAAATAGCTATCTTTTTTTTCTATCTTTCCATGCGCAAAGCGTTTATCTTTTACCTTTGCAACAATACGCTCAAATACTGCACTAATATATAATTCAGGGGACTTTCTATGCATAACTTCTTTTGCATATTCATTTTCCTTATTTGATTCTATAATAGACTTGATATAAATTGGATTTTCCAACTTATCTCCATCAAAAAAATTTCCATCTAACAAATGCAAAAAATCTTCAACCAGAGCTATAAACCATTCTGCATCTTGTGTATCGTGCCTTATATCGTTATATAAACAATTTGTTATTTGTTGTCTCGTTATATTTTCCATATATACCCCTCTATTTAATCTCTTATATTGTTATCACACGGCACAGACTGAGTACACTTTAGAAATTGTAAACACTCTGATTCAAAGCAAGACACATGCTCTGGTTTTATACAATACCCATGTTCAACATAACAACTACAGTAACTTTCCGGACAGGCTTCACACCTGCTATAATCTTTTACTTGCATAATAATTGATTCTTTTCCTTAACCCATTTCTTAATAATCTCAAGTTCTTCACCCATATTCGGCTCTTTCTCTGGCTTCCAGTCCGCTCTCATGTCTTTCAGTTCTTCTTCCCAGTCCGCTATATCATCATCAATATATTGTGCTTCCTCGTCTGCTTCCTCTGGGTGTTCTTCAAGATACTTCTTTTCTTCCTGTGCTGTTTCGATATTGTCCAGTGTGTCCAGATAGTCCTCTGGTTCATATCCCCAATAAAGCAAATAGTTCAGAAGTGTAGGCTCTTGGAACATTCCGAACCAACAACGTTCAAACCACTGCTCGGCATACATTTTTTCATCACTTCCGTTGGAATGAGTTCCGCCGATTAAATCTCCTATAAAATTCTCAATCAGTTCTCCGACAGTCAATCCATGCTCTCCGCATTTCCTTGCCAGTCGATTGCAATCTGCATCTGACAATTTTACTGTGATATTTCTCTCTCTGATCGTTTTAATTTCTTCTACCTGCTGTTTTTCATATGACATATTAATTCCCCTTTTTACTTGAATGGTAAATCATCCTCTACACCTTCTGGAATATCCATAAAATCATTTGTACCTGTTGAATCCTTACTTACTGCTGAACCTGCATCTGAATTTTTTGATCCTTTTCCATCTGCAAATTCCATTTCGTCAATGATCACATCGGTTGTATATATTTTATTTCCAGCTTTGTTTATATAACTATCTGCACGAAGATGTCCTCGAATTGCAATCTTTCTGCCCTGAGACAAATATTTTTCAGCAATATCTGCCTGATTTCTAAAAGCTACACATGAGATAAAGTCTGCCTGATCTGCTCCGGTAATCGGTCTGCGAACAGCTAACGTATAATGGCTCGTCTTTAGCTGTTTTCCGTCTTTTTCGGATATTCTTATTTCTGGATTTCTTGTTAAATAACCTGACAATATTACACTATTCATTCGTTCTATTCCTCCTTACATAAAACCGGCTTCTCTAAGATAATTTGTAAATTCTTCTGGTATTTCATCTAATTCTTCATTTTCTACCTCAGAATCTTTTCTGTTATTTTCATTTTTATTGTCTCTGGCTTCTTCGTTACCTGATCCCGAATTTGCTACTTCATTCGATGAAACAGTTCGATCACATAATTCTTTTTTTAACTGCGCAATTTTCTCATCCAGCATATTACTCATGCTATTAAGAAAAGAATCTGGAATGGAAACACCTTCTGTACTGACATTTTCCGAAAGTGCTCTTAAAAGTGTTCCCATAAGTGCTCTGTTCCGCTCATATGCACTTGAATACTGTTTTAACCATTCGTACAATTTAACCTGATCAGGATCTTCCATATTGAAATTAAGCCGGAGACGAAGTTCTTCGTACTTGCTCATGATTTATTTTTTACCCCTTTTTTCCACACTATTTGCCAATAATTCATAGCCGGCTGCATTTGCACGAATATCATCTATGAATGTAATCATTTCTGGCTGATTCTCAGAATATCTATTGATAAGCCCAGCTCCTCCACCCATGAAAAAGCTTGGTACAAATTCATAATTAACCTTTCTGCTATGAAGCTGTCGAAATGTCTCCTCACTCCAACGTTTTATCTGAGTTATAACTAATTCCTTTATTTTTGGGGATATACCACTCTCCCGATCAAGCATTATGTCTATGATCTGATCCTGTGAAAGCTCTGTCTGATATTCCTGAGATATTGTTTCATTAATCATAGTGAAGCAGTTGTTTATACCCCACTGCATTGTATATGCACGTTTTAAGTCAATGCGTCCCTCTCCTGATATTGGAAGAATCTCTGTTGTCCCAGTTCCGATATCTACTAAGAAGCAAGATCCTTTAATAGATGGCAACTTGGATACAATGGCTGCATAGCCCTGTGGAAATACATAGATGTTTGGATTAATATTAATAGAATACGATGTATCCTCGTACTTGAATTCGACGTGTTTGTTCTGACCTAGATATTTGATAAATTCTTCTTTTTCTGCTCCATACCGAGTAAAAGGCAATCCGGTTGCAAGCGTTACATCAGATGTAATAATGCCATATTTTCGCATTTCTAATGCAACTGCTGCAAGTGTCATGATGTAATACTCCTCAGATGCTGTTTTATTTGATGGAAGACCCTCTGGTGCAACTCCTGTTTGATAGTATGCGCCATTATAATACACGACATCTTTATTAATTGGTGTTGGAGTGTTAAATTTTGCAACACCGGCTGCAAATATATTATTCTTTGTCTTGATAAAGCCATTTCCATGGTCTATTCCTATAATCATATCGTTTCCTCCTAATAGTCCCCTATTTTTCATAGCGGCGTATATTTTCATAAAGCTCTTTATTTGCTTTAACAATTTGATACATATCATTTATGGACATACAAAATTGCCCCTTTTTAATGATCGTAAGAATTGCTTCTGCTTCATTGTCAAGCATAGCTACGATGGCAGCTTTGCCTTTGTGCATTGAAATCGCAAGTTGAGAATATTTGGAATTTTTTTCATACCATAATTCATAAACCACATGAAAGTGGCGTGGCATAAAGCACATCGTGGCATTCATCGTAGATATAATGCTCAAAGCTTCTTCTTTTAGTTCCAGATTTCGCTGCAAAGCTTCCTGCTGCATTCGTATCTTTCTCTTTAGCCGATCTTCCTCAGTCTTACGCTTTTCTGATAATGCAAGTTTAGCGGTCGGATCTGCATGACCTCCAACCCCATTTATCTCAAAAAAATAAGGTTTTAGGTAAATCGCATCCTCCAGTGCCTGGTAATCTGCAATCGATGCTATTATTGCTTTCCGCTGATCCTCGATGCTTTTCATGTATTCTTTATTGTTTTCAATGCAATTTCTAATTCTTGCTTTTGTAATATGAGTGTTACCCGACACCATATAACTCTATTCCCTCCTCTCCTTTTCTGTACTAGCTTCATCCTCCGGTATATTTGAATCAAATCTAGATGATCGTGAACATAATTCATCTATACGCGTCTCCGCAATTCTTAATCTCATCATCAAATCTCTATTTTGATGTGCCAATACAATAAGTCCGATGGAAAGGAATAATTTTAATAATTCATCAAACATTTTTATCCTACCATCCTGTTCTTTCTTATCTGCTTAAATCTCTCTGCGCATGATCTGCATGATATTCGCCATTCTGATCTCTACGCTTTCTAAGTTCTCTGTAAATAGTTGCTCTGTGAACGCCTATGACAGTAGCAATTGAATCTACTTTCATTCCATCACCTAAAAGCTTTTCTATCGTCTGCCTATCTTTGTAAGATATTGTTTTGTACACTCTTGAAATAATGATGACCTCCTTCCTAATGTCTACAAAAAAATATGCGGTATGAGTAAATTCGCTCATACCGCATATTTCCTGCATTATTTTATAACAAAAAAGAAAAGCGATAGAGTTTTTTAACTCTTGTCGCTTTTAATTTTATAACTCAGCGAAAAACTTGTCTCTAACCTAGCATTCCGCCAAGCATTCCGGCTGCGAGACACAGGATCACATTCGTTAATGTTCCTCCGGCAGAGATGTGGATCGTACCGTTCATAATGAAAGATACAATACCGATCACCAGCACATAGCACACTCCGAGCATCAATCCCCAGATATACTTTTGCTCCTTCACCATCTTGCCGGTAAGAAAACCGCCAAGGAACACAGAGATGCCATGAATGATGATAATACTCAGATGAATCGCCGTTTCACCCAGCCCCAGCTTGTACATGAGGAGTGCCGTTACAAGCAGCAGGATCGCTGTTATTATGTAAGATACCGCAAGTGCCTTTAACAGGCTGAAAATTTTCTGTCCTGTAATCATAGAAAAACCTCCTGACACTACTATATGCCGAAAGGTTTCCTTTCATTCCAGAGATCAGCCTCTATTCTGCTATATCGATCATTTTCAGATGTCATTTTCGAAGTCAAACTGCTTCATCAGTCTTCAAATAATTCCGTCAGTTCAAATATATCGTTGCTGATACGGTCTGCTTTCTTCTTTGTTTCCTCATCCGGCTGGATCAGATCGATCACCATAAGGGTATACAGTCCTGCATCGTGGGAGGCTGTCACACCATTAATGGAATCCTCTACTCCAACTGTCTCCTCCGGCTTCGTACCAAGCTTCTCACAGGCTTTCAGATAGATGTCCGGGTATGGTTTTCCACGCTCGATCTCATCCCCACAGATCACATCATCAAAATACGGAAGCAATCCGCTTCGAATCAGTTTATCCTCTGCCCGTTCCCGATCCGTCGAGGTTGCAACCGCCATCTTGATTCCTCTTGCCTTTAAAGTCTTTAGTGTCTCGATCACGCCATGCTTTAATTCAACGCCATGCTCATTCAGATATGCTTCGACCATATCCACTGTGCGTTGTCTGAATGCAAGATAGTCAAAATCTTCGCCCATTTTTTCTTTCATCACATGCGCATTTGTCTTCTTGGTTCCACCTGCCATCCGGTCACAGATCTTCGACATCTCATTCTCCGGGATACCGATGGACAATCCATTCTTCAACCAGCACATTCTGTATACCTTCTCGGAATCGATCAGGACTCCATCCATATCAAATGCTACCGCTCTTAATGCCATTTATGTCACCTCATTGAAAGACCACGCCTGTTTGGGCGTGGTCCCTTTCTTTCTATGTTTTAATTTACTGCTGTGCTTTCTTGCGCTTTCTGAGTATGATCCAGATTATGATTCCTGCAAGAATAAGAACTGCAAGAATGATCAGAATGATAACAACCGGTGAAAGCTTCTGTCTTAGCTGGAAGGAGAATACTTCTCCCGTCTCAGCATCAAAAGTTGATGATACGTTACCGGCCGCATCTGCTGCTGTTACCTTCACTTCATATTTTCCATAATCAGATACCTGGAAGTCATATGAATTTGTATCCTTATACAACGTTGGATCAATAGTCTTGCCATTGATCACAATCTCCGTGATCGTATCATCCGGGTCTTCCAGTCCGATCGACATTGTAAATGGATTTCTTACAACGCTCTTATCGTCCACACCACTTATAATGATTCGAGGTGCAGTTCCGTCATAGGTGAAATCAAATGTATTCGTAGTCTTATGTCCGACCTCATCTGTTACTTCAATCATCATCGTATGATATCCGTCTGTCAGATCGGAGAAATCAACGAAGTCGATTCCATCCAGCTTAACACTTGCTGTAAATACAGAAGTATCATTTACAGTCCAGAATGCATCATAGCCTTTATCCTTGATATCCGAGAAATCTTTGCTGTTCAGCAACAGATCTCCATTCTCATTTCTACGGGCTGCAAAGCCTTCCATCTTCTCTGTATTCTCAACCGATGGCGGGGTATTATCTACCGTGAACGCCATACTGTAATCCTTTGCCTTATTACCAATCGCATCCTGTGCTGAGATCTCAACTGTATAGACACCATCATCTTCAAACCGCTGGCTGCCTCTGCTGACCTCAGAACTGCTGCTGAAGTTCTTAAAGTAGCCGGATGATACATCTTTACCATCCTTATGAACGGTGATCGATACTTTATTTGTAGCAAAGAATGTCTCCTTTACTTCCAGATTCATATCTACATAGTCTTTTGAATCATCAGAAGCACCACCGACGATCTGGTATTCGCTTATATTTGACTTCTTGCTGTTTACTGCCGTTACAAATAACTCAGGCGCAT
>ULMC01028655.1_pt1 | contig 75666 bp, 65 predicted proteins | sample 1951541 | NCBI WGS metagenome assembly ULMC01 (sample SAMEA4835539, study PRJEB28245) | human gut metagenome | biome: gut microbiome; material: fecal sample | place: Denmark | collected 2008 | reverse complement strand
CAAAAAGTAATAGCGGCATCAGGAATAACTTCTCGCCGTAAAGCAGAAGAGTTAATAACAGAAGGCAAAGTAAAAGTAAATGGACAAGTAGTAACTGAACTAGGTACTAAAGTATCTGATAAAGATAAAATTTTAGTTAATAATGAACCAATCACAAAAGAAGTAAAAGAATACTATCTTTTAAATAAACCAAGAGGAGTCTTAACTACAACATCAGATGATCGTTCTCGTAAAATTGTAGTAGACTTAATCCCAACCTCAGCAAGAATTTATCCAGTAGGTAGATTAGACTATGATACAACTGGTCTTTTAATTCTAACAAACGATGGTGAATTTGCTAATATTTTAATGCATCCAAGTAACAATATTGAAAAAGTTTACATGGCTAAATTAAAAGGCATTATTAAAAAAGAACAAATTGAAGCTTTAAAAGAAGGTGTAACTATTGATGAAGCTACAACAGTAGCAGCAAAACGGGTAAAACTAAAAAAGTTTGATCCTAAAACAAACACTTGTATGGTTCAAATAACAATCTGCGAAGGAAAAAATCATCAAGTTAAAAAGATGTTTGCCGCAGTAGGCTTTGATGTTATAAAACTAAAAAGAGAAAAAGAAGGCTTCTTTGACTTAAAAAATCTTCAATCAGGTGAATTTAGAAAACTAACACCAAAAGAAGTAAAAAGAGTCTATGGTCTAGAAGAAAATAAATAAATAAATAAAGAATTCTACCTAAGTAGAACAAAATAAAAAGGCATGTTTCAAACTATAAAACATGCTTTTCTTTTACATAAAAATATCTCTTCTTAATATCATAAACACTACTAAAAATATAACCGCTAAAATTAATGCACTAACGACTAAATCAAGTAAACTAACAGTCTTACCATTAGCATCTCTTAATATATCTAAATAATTATCCGGATTCTTCTCCTTTATTTTTTCAATTTTTTTATTTAAGACTTTCATATAAACCATATTAGCAACCGTTACATAAATAATCCTCATCAAAATAAAAAGTATTAGTAATTTTAAACCAATTCCCCAAGAATAATAAGCTAGGGCATATAGTAAAAAATCTCCTATAGCGGCACAAATACCTAATAAATTAAATCTATTAAAACAAAAATAAAAAGGACCAGTTAAAAAGACAAATACCTTATTTTCATTATAACAAACAGTATCAAATCTATCTCCTAAATATATTTCTAAATCAGATGCACTGGGATTTTTACTTTCTTTAGTAATAACTTTACCATTTACCATATAACCACAATGTAAACACCAAAAACTATGCATTGGTCTTCCACACTTAGGACAATTCTTAGGATAAGCCATCTTAATCCCCTCCACTATGATAAGTATAAACTATAATCACTATCTAAACAAGCTAAAAAAATACACAAAAAAAGAATAAATAAATTATTCTTCTACTTCAATAGCACCAGTAGGGCAAGCTTCAGCTGCATCTCTAACAGCTTGTTTTTCATCCTCTTGTACTTCTTCTTTTTTTACTTCTGATAAACCATTATCACCAATTTCAAAAATACTATCAGCTATAGCGCAGCAAGCACCACATCCGATACAAGCATCTTCATTAACTTTTACTTTCATTTTTATATCCTCCTTAAAAAACATTATATCTAAAATAATCTTTTACGTAAAGAAATAATTACTACTTTTGTTTTTATTTAACTTATGATAAACTAATCTATAGTAGAAGGTGATTAGTATGTCAAGTAGAATGGATCGTTACAGAGATAAAGGTGATACAAATACTTATAGTCGTGCAAATAGAAATCAAGAATTATATCAAAACATTGGTAGTAACACAAGAGTAGCTAACCTAACAGATGTAACAAATGCTAACGCTATTGATTTAGACAATGCTTCTAGAATTACAAATACTCGTGAAGGATATCATCAAATGAAAGAATTCAGAAAAGATATTGCTGTACCAAAAGTAAAAAAAGAACTAGACGATTTTAATTACTTATATCAAACTAGAGAAAATAGAATTTATGATGTAAATAGAGTTTTAGAAGAGGCTAGAAAAAATAGAAGAACAGCTGATGATGAAAAGGAAGAAAAACGTCGTCTAAAGAACAGTAACTATAATATAATTACTAGTCTAAATCCTGAAGAGTTAGAAAAGTATCGCCAAGAGAAGATAAACAGAGTTTATCGAGCTAATGATGACGCAAATTCCAATGATGATGACATAAAAGAATTAATAAATACTATCGCCTCTAAAACATTAGCTGGTGAAATAGATCAAGCAACCGGTGTTAACTTACTTAGTGATTTAATGGCAACTAGTATTCTAGACAAAGTAGAAAGACAAAAAGAAGACACTAGTGTTAATCTTGGACTTTCTAGAGAAGTTCTAAATAAAGAACAAATAGAACAAGTAAATAAACTAGATCAAGAAATAGTAGAAGAAAAAGATAGTAATTTAAAAGAAGCCGATAGTGATTTCTACACTAGAAGTATGGACTTATCTGATAAAGACTTTGAAATGGATGATGAATTTAAAGAAAAATCTCTTCCATTACCTTTAAAGATATTCCTAATATTATTAGTACTTGCCTGTATAGCAGCAGCGGTTTACTTCATTTGGCAAACTTATTTTAAATAATGTTACCCTTAATATATTTTGTCTGCTTCTATCTATCTTTACCTGGTTTCTTTGCTAAAGCTGGTTACAGTCCTCTAAAAGGTCTAATACCAATATATAACATATGTATACTATGCATGATTCTAAAGATAAATCCAGTCTTATTAATAGTACTAGGACTTGGACTTATCTTTTTACCATGTCGTATGTTTGTAGCAACTTTAATAATTATTTTTTTACCATTCCAAATAGCTGATGCCTATAGTAGTAATTTTAAAGTATCAATTATAACATTTATTCTTCCTATTATTATGTACCCAGTTTTAGCATATATAAAAGGTTATTACACGTATTAGGAGAAAGAAATATGGAATTTTTTAAGAAACATAAAATTACAACTATACTTTTATTTATATTATCAATATATATTTATTACTACTACACTAGAATAACTCCTTTAAATAATAATATCGATAAGAGTAGTTATCACTATGTAAATGAATTATATTACTCAGATGGTAGAATATATAATAATTATCTAAATAAAACAGAAAAGAAGATGTATGACTTATTATTTCAAAGTATTAAGAAAAATATTCGTACTCTAAATGTTAGTGTTAATAGTTCAACTTGTAAAGATGAAACAGATTGTTATAAATCACTTCTTACAGCTTATGATGCTATCTACGTAGATCATCCTGAATTACTTGAATTTGGTGGTATAAAAAGTATTTACATAAAAGATAACAATATGAGAGTAAATATAAGTTATTCTGTTAATGCTTTATTTGCTAAAATTGGTACTGAAAAAATAAAAAGAATAGTTTATGATATTAAACAAGCTACTAAAAATATGGACGATATAACTAAAATAGATTATGTCTATAACTGGGTTGCTAAAAATACTCGTTATGATCAAACATTTACTTTTTCATCTAAAAATCAATCAGCTTATAGTGTCTTTCTTCATAAAGAAGCAGTTTGTGCTGGTTTTGCTAAAGCTAGTCAAATAATATTCCAAAATATTGGTATAAATTCTTACGGTGTATTAGGTACTTCAACAGGTCCACATATGTGGAACATTGTTGAGTACAAAGAAAAATACTACTATTATGATTCAACAGTAGCAAGTGCAACTTATAAAGATAAATCAGGTCTCATTCAAGAAAAGATGAATTATTATACAATGGATCATAAAGAATGGTATCCAGAAGTAGAAAAAACAAGGATGCGTCCATAAATAAAATAAAAATAATCTAAAAAAATAACAAAAATATATTATAATATATATAGAGCAGTGGGAGTGGTTATATGAATTTAAACTTTATAATAAATGATTACATACTAATTTGGAATATCTTATTTCAAGCTTCCGTATCAGAACCTATATATAAATTAAAACAAAGATTATGGGATACTTATAAAGAACAATATAATGATACTTATAAAGATCGTATTACAATACTAAAAGATGTAAAAAACTATATTCCAAATGATGATACAATATATAATATAATGTTAGAGTCCAAAGAATATCAAAAAATAAAAAAAGAAACAGAAAAATATCGTTTAGAAGTAATAAGTCTTTGGAATAGAAAAATATCTAATCAAATAAAAAAAATAATTAGAAAAGACATTCCTGACTATACAGTTTATCTTATTGATAATCGTCTTGAAGTATTAGAAATACCAAATATTTCATCTGTAGATGTAAAAATTGCAATACTTGGTAAAAAAATATCAAAAGATGAACCAGAAAAATTAATTATATCGGTTATTGAATCTATTCTAAAAAAAGAATTAAATACTTATAAAGATAAGGATAGATTTATTGCTAATGCTATAATTGAACTAGCTATTGAAAATGAACTAGCAACATCTCTATCAAATATTAGTCATTATTACTCTAGTGAATCAAAACTAATAAATATAAAAAGACAAATCTATCCATTCTGGTTAATGTATTTAGGAATTTCAAAAGAACAAATGACAAAATATATGAACCGTGATAAAATAGCATTTGACGTTAACAAGTTTCCATATGAAACTAATTTAAAAAATCTAGATATTACAGACTTTATTGATTTCTGTATTCAAAACAAAAAAAGAATAATTAGGGAAGAACAATTAGAATTAATATAATAAAGTGGTGATAGTATGGATGAAAAAATTAAAATATTATTAGATAAAATAAATATTGATAAAGATAATTATCAATATTTTTCTGATGCTAAAATTTCTAAAATAAGAATAAATTCCAAAACTGGTAGTTGGAATGTTTTTGTCGAAAAGGATACACTTCTACCACTAGAAGTATTTGAAGAGTTAGAAGAGAAAAAACACTTATTAGATGAAAATGCTTCTGAAATAGGTTTTATATTTAATATTGAAAATCCAGATTTAAATACTTGTAAAGAATACTATCAGCATCTTTTAAAATTATTAAAACCAGAATTAAAAGTTCTAGAAATTTATGAAGACTCTCTTCAAATAGAAGATGACTTTTTAATACTAGTTGCTAGTAATGAAGTAGAAAAAGAAAGATTAGAATCATGTCTTTCTAAAATAAATACTTTTTATAGATGCCTAGGTTACAAATTTAATATTGATGTAACTATTAGAAAAGAAGAAAATATTCTAGAAGAAATAAAACAGGATTTAATTGTTGAAACACCAAAGATCGAGGAGAAGAAAGAAGTAAAGCAAGATCCACCAGCTTCTCCTGAGAAAAAATATCATAAAGAACCAAAAGATCCTAATAGTGTTATTGGTCGAGGTATAAAAGAAGACCCAATAAAAATAAAGACTTTAATAGGTGAAGATAATAATGTTGTTGTAGAAGGATTTGTTTTTGGAACAGACTATTTTGAGTCATCAAAAACAGACTTTAAAATAATAACTTTAAAAATAACTGACTATTCAGACAGCATCTATTGTAAAGTCTTTGTAAGAGATGCCGAGGAATATGGTAGACTTTGTAAAGAATTAAAAGCTGGAAATTGGTTTAAAATTCGTGGTTATACTAAAAATGATCAATTCTCTAAAGAATTAGTTTTAAATGCTAGAGATATTGTAAAAATAGAAAAAGAAGTATCTGTCGTAAAAGACAATGCCGAAGTAAAAAGAGTAGAATTACATTGTCATACTAAAATGAGTCAAATGGATGGTCTTGCTGATGAAGAACAAATAGTAAAACAAGCTATGAAATGGGGACACAAAGCTATAGCAATCACAGATCACAATGGTGTTCAAGCCTTCCCGCATGTCTTCAACCTAGTAACTTCTCATAACAAGAACTTAAAAGAAGGAGAAGAACCATTTAAAGCAATTTATGGTACAGAGCTAACACTAATTGATGATACTGTAAATATAGTCCTACGTCCTAATAAAGACGTCTTGCTTGATCAAACATACGTTGTTTTCGACTTTGAAACAACTGGTTTTAATGCCGGTGGTGCTGACTCAATCATTGAAATTGGTGCCGTTAAAATTAAGAATGGTGAAATACTAGAACGTTATGATGAATTAATTAACCCAGGAAGACCATTACCTCAAAAAATAATTGACGTAACTAATATTACTGACGCTATGTTAGAGGGCAAAGATAATGAAGAAAATGCCGTTAAAAGATTTATTGAATGGTATGGAGACTTGCCAATGGTTGCTCATAACGCTAAGTTCGATGTATCTTTCCTTGAAATGGCCCATAAAAAATATAATTTAGGTAAATTTACTAATCCTGTAATTGATACCCTAGAATTATCAAGAACCATGGATAATACTTATGCTAGACACTCGCTATCAGCTTTAGTTAAAAGATATGAAGTTCCATGGGATGAAGAAGCTCACCATAGAGGAGACTATGATGCCGAAGGAACAGCTTTAGTTTTCCATAAAATGCTAAAGAAATTATCTAATCGTAATATTGAAACAATGGATCAATTAGATAACTTAGTTAGTAAAGATGAAATCCATAAATATGGTCGTGCTCATCACGTAAACCTTCTAGCAATCAATCATACCGGTCTAAAAAACTTATTCAAATTAGTATCCCTTGCTAATACAGTTTACTTATATAAAACCCCAAGAATCCTACGTAGTGAAATAGAAAAGAATAGAGAAGGTCTTCTAGTAGGATCAGGTTGCTACGAAAGTGAAGTCTTTAAAGAAGCAACATCTAAAAGTGAAGACGAATTATCAAACATTATTAGATTCTATGACTATGTAGAAGTTCAACCTCTAGAGTGTTATGGCCACTTAATTCAAACTGGTGACTTTGCTAATGAAGTAGAGTTAGCTGCCAACATTGAAAAGATAATTAGAGTAACAGAAGATGCCGGCAAAATAATGGTCGCAACTGGTGATGTTCATCATATAAAAAGAGATGACAAAATCTATCGTGAAATAATAGTAAATCAAAAAGTACCAGGTGGTGGACGTCATCCACTTGCAAAATCTAGTATCAAAGAAATTCCATCTCAACATTTCCGTACAACTGATGAAATGTTAGAAGATTTTAAATTCTTAGACAAAGAAACTGCCTATCGTATTGTTGTTGAAAATACCAATAAAATTGCTGACATGGTAGAAATAATTGAAGTAATACCAGATACAGGTGGTATACCATTCTCTCCAAGAGTTAAAAGTGATGATGGAACAAGTTATCTAGATTGTCCAGCAGTAGTTACCGACTTAGTTTATACAAAAGCAGCTGCTTGGTATGGAGACCCATTACCATATTATATAGAAGAACGTATCGCAACCGAACTATACGGTGATATTGTTTTAAAAATAACAAAAGAACGCTTAAAAGAAACATTATCAGGTGATGAACTAGAAAAAGTAGCTCATCAAGAACTACATGATACTATTGTAAAAGGTTTTGATAATGTTAAAAGCATCGTAAGAGAATATGTTAAGAAAACTTCAGAAGAAGAACTAGATGAAAAAGCCCTAGAAAAACAAACAAAAAAAGTATTAGGTGGTATTATCGGTGGAGGATTCGATCCAATTTACTTAATTGCTCAACGTCTAGTTAAGCACTCAAACGATGAAGGTTATCTAGTTGGTTCCCGTGGTTCCGTAGGTTCAAGCTTTGTTGCTACTATGATGGGAATAACAGAAGTTAACCCTCTACCTGCTCACTATAGATGTTTAAAATGTAAAATAAGTATCTTTGAAGATGAAGAAGGAAAATCTTTCTCAGCAGACTATTCATCAGGATTTGACTTACCAGATAAAGAATGTCCTAACTGTCATATTCCATTATATAAAGATGGTCAGGATATGCCATTCGCAACCTTCTTAGGATTTAATGCCGATAAAGTTCCAGATATCGACTTAAACTTCTCAGATTTAAATCAAGCAAGTGCTCATGCTTATACCAAAGTCTTATTCGGTGAAGATAATGTTTATCGTGCCGGAACAATTGGTACAGTAGCAGACAAGACTGCTTTCGGTTTCGTAAAAGGTTATTGTGAAGAACATGGTATACCAGACATGCGAACCGCTGAAGTAGAACGACTTGCTATGGGTTGTACCGGTGTTAAAAGAACAACTGGTCAGCATCCAGGAGGAATTGTTGTTATTCCAGACTATAAAGAAGTTTTTGACTTTACACCATTCCAATTTCCAGCAGAAGATGCAACTGCTGAATGGCGTACAACACACTTTGACTACCATGCTATAGACCAATGTGTTTTAAAACTAGATATCTTAGGACACTCTGATCCAACTCAGTTACGTATCATTCAAATGCAATCAGGTACCGATATTATGAAAGTACCAATGGATGATAAAGATACAATGAGTATTTTTACATCAACTGATGTCCTAGGTGTAACCAAAGAACAAATAATGTGTAATACTGGTACTTTAGGTATTCCGGAATTTGGTACATCATTTACTATAAAATTAGTAGAAGATACTAAACCAACTACCTTTGGAGAACTTATAAAAATAGCCGGACTTTCTCATGGTACCGATGTTTGGTTAGGTAATGCTCAAGACTTAATAAAAAATAATATCGTTCCATTCAAAGAAACTATTGGTTGTCGTGATGATATTATGGTTTACTTAATAAATAAAGGTATGGCTCCAATTAAAGCCTTCAAAATAATGGAGTTTGTTCGTAAAGGTAAAGCCTCAAAAGATCCAGAAACTTGGAAAGGTCATGTTGAAACTATGAAAGCTTCTAATATTCCAGAATGGTATATTGAATCTTGTCGTAAAATAAAATACATGTTCCCTAAAGCTCATGCCGCAGCTTATGTAATGAGTGCCTTTAGAATAGCTTGGTATAAAGTACATATGCCAGTTTACTTCTATTCATCTTGGTATTCATCAAAAGCAACAGATGTAGATGTTGAATCAATGATTAAAGGTTATGATGCTATTAAGGCTAAAATAGAAGATATTCTAGCAAAAGGCTTTGAAGCAACTAATAAAGAAAATGGTCAAGCTGAAAGTTTAAAGGTTGCCCTAGAGGCAACTGCTCGTGGTATAAAATTCTTAAAAGTAGATTTATATGAAAGTGACGCAACAGTTTGGATAGCTAAAAACGATAAAGAAATTTATCCACCATTTGTTGCTATCGATGGACTAGGTGAAACCGTTGCAAAAAATATTGTTAAAGAAAGAGAAAAGCAACCATTCTTAAGTGTTGAAGACATCCAAAGACGAGGCAAAGTTTCACAAACACTAATAGATAAAATGAAATCTATGGGTCTATTAAACAATTTACCAGACTCAAATCAATTATCATTATTTTAAAAGATACTAATCATTTAGTATCTTTTTTTAGATAATAAATCCTAAAAAAAGACAAACTTTTTCCAAATTTCAAACACTACGAATAGTGCTGTTTTCAAATAGGTTTGTAATTTTTTCTAATTTATTTTTCTTCATTTCTTCACACTCCTTTATTATGTATTCAAAAAATATTTATTAAGAAAATAGTTTAGTTAATGGTAAGTTTTTTTCATCAAGAATATTGAAATGAAACTATAAAAATAGTATAATTAATACAGTAAAAATACTAAAGATGGTGATAAGATGTTGACTTTGAAAGGAATAAAGTCTATCCTTAGACAGACAGACAGACAGACAGACAGACAGACAGACGGACAGACAGACATGTTAGATTAGACCAATTTTTAGACGGGAAAAAATATATACTTGGTTCTATTGTTTTGATAGGACTTTTTATCGTGTTTATGTTTAATTCATTTGCTACCCTTGAACCGGTTTCTAGTATAACTATTAAGTCAACTACTTTAGATAATGAAAGCAATATTGATGGTTCTTGGAAGTATACTAAGACCGCTAAATGGATTTCTAAAGGCAAAGCAAGAATTAATATAAAGTTAGAAACTAAAGAAATGTTAAAGAGTGATTACACTGATGTTATATTAGTACTTGATACATCTGGTAGTATGGTTAAAGATAAAATAGAACAATTACAAACTGATGTTAATGAGTTTATTAATGATACAATACCAAAAGGTAATAAAATAGCTTTAATTACTTTTAACGATACGGCTAATATTGTAAATGATTTTACGGATGATGCGTTAGTATTACAAGAAAGTATAAGTAACTTAACCGCATCAGGTGAAACAAATTACTATCAAGCTTTAGTTAAAGTTGATGAAGTATTAAGTACTTATACAAAAGAAGATAATAAAAATTGTGTAGTCTTATTTCTGACAGATGGACTTCCTACATCAGAAACCCCAAGTGAAGTAGGCGAGTACAAACTTCTAAAAGAAAAGTATGATTATTTAGATATTAATGGTATTCAATATGAATTAGGTAATACTGTTTTAAGTAGTATTAAGAATATTACTGATAATCAGTTTATTGCTAATACTAGAAATTTAAGTAAGTTCTTATATAAAGCTGCTGTTGGAACAGAAAATTATGAGAAGCTAGTTTTAACAGATTATGTAGATACTAATTATTTTAATTTAGATAATATAACAAATATAACAACATCATCAGGAAATGCTTTAATAAAAGATGACAAAGTGACTTGGAATTTAGATGGTTTAAAATCTGGCGTAGACGCAGAACTTACAATAGATATAAATTTAAATAATGACTTAATAGAAGTAGGAGACGTATATCCAACTCATACTAAAACAGATTTATATTATAAAATTGGTACTACTTCAGTAACTGAAACGACTGATAAAACTACAATTTTAAAAGATAATTATGTTGTTACGTATGAAGCAAATACTCCAACAGGTTGTGTAGTATCAGGAGTACCTAGTTCTAAAGTTTATTCGGTATTTGATACAGTAAGGTTAGATGATAGTGTACCAACTTGTACTGGTTATCAGTTTAAAGAGTGGAAAATAGTAACTGATAATGTAGAGAGAGTTGGAAACAATCAATTTATAATGCCAGAATCTAATGTGACAATAAAGCCTATTTGGAAAAGGGTCGAACTGGCAAAATCAACGGATGGAAAAATATCAAAAGTACAAACTTTATATAAATTAATGGCTGATAATTCTATTGGACTAGATACTAATATTGATTTTAGCTCGAAACCGACTGATGAAAACTCTGGAATATATACAGTATCTAGTACAAAAGATGATAAGTATCCTATACATTATTATCGTGGAAATATAAATAATAACAATGTTTTGTTTGCAAATTTTTGTTGGAAAATGGTAATAACAACATCAACTGGTGGAGTTAAACTTATTTATAATGGCCTACCTAATAATTTTGATGAAGGAATTCCAATTTTACAAGATCAGTACACTAATGTTACAAATGATATCACTTATCCTTATGATTACGATTTGGCGACTAATAAATGGACAAGTACTAATAAAACACATTCATCAACAGGTACCATTTCTTTTTCAGTAACTAAACCTGGCACATATATATTATCGTACTCTGTTTCATCTGAGGCTAAATATGATAAAGTATATTTCTATAAAGATAATGTTGAACTAAAGGTTGATTCTGGTACTAATAGTAGTTCTATATCTTTAGGAGAATTAACGCCATCGAACGTGATAATGGTAAAATATACTAAGGATGGGTCTGGCTCTAAAGGGAGTGACTCTGTAACTTTTTCGATAGATAGGTCTACAGGAAATATTATTAGGCAGTGTATTAGTACTGGTGTGGATAGTCAAATTGGTAAAAGTGAATTTACTACGGATTATACATCACCTTCTTCTGTAGGATATATGTATGGTACAAGTTATAAAATGAGTTATTCTGCATCAAGTCCTAGCGTAGATATATTAAGTAAAAGTTGGATAAATTCTAGTTCTAATTTTTACTATGGTGACTCTATTACTTATTCAAATGGAATTTATACTTTATCAAATGCCACTCAGAAAATTTGGTCTGATAATTATAAAGATTTAGTGGGGTATTATACGTGTCGAAGTAATTCTACTACTTGTTCAACTGTTTATTATATTTCTGGTACTGATGGTGGTACTCAATATGTATTATCTTTATCAAGTGGTGTAACAGATCCAACAACTCAAACTATGACTTTAAGTAAAGGAATGTCTGATAATGGTGATGGAACTTATAGTTTGTTAAATCCTATAACTATAGAGAAAAAGGACTGGTTTTCAGTTTATAGTACATATAATGGTTATTATATATGTAGTGATTTAATAAGCACAACTTGCAATGAGAAAATTCCAATAATTTCAACTAATAACTATCAATTGACATATGATGCAGCTTTTAATTATGTTTATGGTAATGATATTTCTTGGGATGGAACAAAGTATATTTTGAAGAATACATTTACTTCTACTAATACTTATTCAACCGACATGTCAACAATAGCAAAGAAATATCATTATACCTGTCTTAATACAACTGGTGAGTGTACTAATGTCTATTATGTTATTGCTCCTAGTTTTACTGCTACTCATCCAATTTTTTATTTGACTTTATCAAATGGCAAAGATATAGAGATAGCTAAAGATGAAATGTTTACTAATGAAAATGATTCAAAAATAAAAATAGCAATAGATTCTTGGTATGAGGCTAATATGGTTCCTTATACTGATAGATTAGAAGATACAATTTGGTGTAATGATCGAACTATACACTCGGGTTCATTGCTAGGAAAAGATATAGATTTTGGAACTGAATATTCGTACTTTAGTGCTAGTGATAGAGTGTTTAATTCATCTAAACTAAGTATAATTTGCCCAAATGTGGCAAGAGATGGCTTCACAGTTTCAACTAGTTCAGGTGGCAATGGAGCTTTAACTTATCCAGTTGGTCTGCTTACAGCTGATGAAATAAGGCTAGCCGGTGGAATATTTAATAATGATCATAATGGTTATATTAATTATCTTTACACAGGACAAGAGTTGTGGGCAATGTCACCAAATATGTTTTCTTTTGAAGCTAGTGGTTTTCACTACAGAGGAACTGATTGGTTAAATTCATCTTATGGCGTGAGGCCAGCAGTTTCTCTTGCACCTAATACTAGAGCTATTGCTGGTGATGGTACTGTTGAAAGTCCTTACGTAATTGACGATGAGTAGGTTTGATACTTAAACTAAAAAAGAGAAAAGAGATTTGAAATCTCTTTTTCTTTTGAATCTAAAATAATAATTTGCTTGTTTATTAAAAGACGTTTATAATTAACTAGAAGGACTGATTATATGAAGTACAAAGTATTAGTAAATAAAGAACATAAAATAAAAGAAAACTATCTTTCTAAAATAGAATTAATAACTATTAAAAATATAGATAATGAAGATATTCAAATAGAAAAAGAAACTTATAATGCTTATCAAAAACTAGAAAAATTTCTAAAAACAAAAAACATTATTATTGGTATCTCATCTGCCTATAGAAGTAAAGAATACCAACAAGAAATATATGATGATTTTGTAAAAGAATATGGTGAAGAATATGCAAATAAAATAGTTGCCCCAGTAGGTTGTTCAGAACACCATACTGGTCTTGCAATAGACATAAATATAAAGAAAAACGGTAAATGGCCAGCAAACAACAAAGAATTAGAAAAACAAGAACCATCTCTAAGAAAAATACACAAGTATCTAGCAAGTTATGGTTTTATACTTCGTTATTCAAAAGATAAAGAAAATATAACTGGCTACCCATATGAACCATGGCATATTAGATATGTTGGTAAAGTAGTAGCAAAAATAATCGAAAAAGAAAATTACACTTTAGAAGAATATCTAAATAATTATTCTGGTGTAATCATTGTAAATAAACCAGTTGATATAACTTCTTTTGATGTTGTAAATAGTATTTCCAAAACTCTAGGTATTAAAAGAGTAGGCCACACAGGAACCCTAGACCCACTAGCAACAGGAATTCTAGTAGTAACAATTGGTAAAGCTACTAAAATAGGTGAACTATTAACCGCAACTTATAAAGAATACCAAGCTGGAGTCCTATTAGGTGTAGATACAGATACTATAGATATAACTGGAAAAATAAAAAATACTAAAATAGTACCAGAAAATCTCCCAATAGAATCTACTCTAAATAGTTATAAAAAAACTTATTTACAAGAAGTTCCAATCTATTCAGCTGTTAAAGTAAATGGTAAAAAACTATATGACTATGCTCGTCAAAATAAAGAAGTAACTCTTCCTAAAAAAGAAGTAACTATTAAAGAAATAAAACTTTTAGAAACGGATCGAAATACCTTTACCTTTAAAACAACAGTTTCAAAAGGTTGCTACATAAGAAGTTTAATTAGAGATATTGGATTATCTCTAAATACTTATGCCACTATGACAAATCTAATTAGGACTAAACAAGGTAAATTTACTATTGAAGAAGCAAACACTTTAGAAGAAATAGAAAAGGGTAATTTCAAATTACATAAAATAGAAGATGTTCTAGATTATCCTAAAATAATAGTCGATAAGGATATAGAACAAAAAATAAGAACCGGTCAAAAATTACCTAATACTTATAATATTAAAGACAAAGTAATCTTTCTTACTTCTTCTAACGAACTATTAGGTATTTATCAATCTGAAAATAATCTATTAGTAGTCTGGAAAAACTTCGTCTAGTTTAACACTGAAATCTAAATTTTAACTAGCTATAGCAACAAATAACCACTCACAAAATACCCGAAATATCTTTACAAAATGCCCAAAATATGATATAATCATACAGCAATTGAAAAAGGGGGGATACATCATGAGTTTAAACAGAAAATTAGATTATTATGAAATTTTAGGAGTAAGTAGAAATGCAACACTAGAAGAAATAAAAGCAGGTTATAGACAAGAAATTAAAAAGTTCCATCCAGATAAACGTGCTTCTATGGATAAAGAGTCACTTGATCCAATCGACGAACGTGTAAAAGATTTTCTTGCTCAACAAATAATTGATGCGTATAGAACTTTAAAAGACTCATCACTTAAAGCAACTTATGATGCAACTTTACCAGAGAAAAAATCTGAAGAAGAATTAATATCTGATGATTTAGAAACATTAACAGAAATATCAAGAAGTTTAAGATATGATTTTATAGATATTTATAAATTATTAGGTGTAAAAAGAAATGCCAGTACTACTGATATAGATAAAGCCTTCTTAAATTTAGCATATTCTTATAATCCAGAATTAACAGTAAATGCTACAAAATCTCCAAAAGCTCAAGATATGATAAAAAATATATATGGAATTTTAGAAGCTAGTTATAATGTTGTAAATACTGCCGAAAAACGAGTTGAATATGATGAGAAAACTAGAGAATATCTTTTAAAAAGAGTAAAAGAACATCAGGAAAAAGCAAAAGCAAGAGCTCAAAAAGAAGAACAAGAAAAAGCCAAGGCAAGAGCTCAAAAAGAAGAACAAGAAAAAGCTAAGGCAAGAGCTCAAAAAGCAAGACAAGAAGAACAAGCAAGAAGACAAGCTCAAGCAAAAAAAGAAAAAGAACAAACACCACCAAAAACAGAAAGTTCTAATTTTGAACAAAAAAATCATACAACTAAATCAGAAAATAGAGGCCAAGAACCAAAGACAATGTCACAAAGTTTTAAAGAAGCTTGGCAAGAAATACGAAGTGAAGAAAAGTCTTATCCATTTACTGAAAGACATAAAAATATTAATAAAAACATTCACAGGAAATACTATCCTTATAGAGCAACACTTCCACAATATATAGTATATGGACTAAAAAATGGTCTTTTACATGTTTCAGCTGAATTAGTATATCAATTAGAAAAATTCCGTTATATTACTGAAGATAATATTCCAAAATTTATAATTAGAAATAGAAAATCATTATGTGGTATAGTGGTTGCTGGAGTTTTAATTACATCAGCAGTAGGAAAAGCTAACGATAAAATTGAGCCACCAGTAGAACCAACACATTCAACTGTAACAGATTCAATTTCAAATGATGATACACAATCTCCAACTACAACAATTCCTGATGAAGTTGTTTTAAATAGAGTACACATTATAGAAGATGGCGATACATTAACTAAATATTCAAATGAATCAAATACATCCATTGAACAAATTATGAGTGTAAACGGTTTAGAAAACAGCGATAAGATTATGAGTGGGGATAGAATAATAATTCCATATACAGTTTCAAATGAAGACTTAAAATATTATGTATCATCAAAAGAGTATTCAAGTGAAATCCCATTAGAAACATTTGCCGCTTTATATGAAACAGATGTTGAAACACTATTACAACTAAATAAAGAAGCAATTGATAAAATAACATTATCAACTGGTGAAACAGTATATGCACCAATATCTAATACACTACAAGTACCAACATTTATTAGTAAGGATGTTTTAGATGCTCATAAAGAAACATCAACTGGTGCTTATACAAAAACAAATGGAGAATATCATGGATAATAATAAATTATTTGTTGAATTTTTAATAAAAAACAATTTACTAGAAGAGTACCAAAGAATCTTAGAAGTTCTAAATGGACCATCTAACTCAGTAGCAAGATATTCAGATCAAGATATATATCTTTTAAATAATCTAGTAAGACAAAAAGATCTAGCAAACTTTGGTATAAAAGGTGAGAGGGGAACTCTAACAAAAGATGGTATCATCTTACCAAAACAAATTTTAATAGCACACAAAAAACAAAGAAGAGAAATTCCAGAAATTACAGACTTTGACTTAATAATGGGAAATGGAATAAGTAATACATCTTTTATAGCTAGTAACTTTCCGCAAGATAAATTATTTGGCTTTTGTACTGATACAACAGATCCTTCTCTTCACTTAAGAATGACTAGGGCAGAATTTCTCATAGATGAATACAATCAAAGTAAAAATCCTGGTTATACTCTAGTAACTAAAGAAGAAAAGGGTAAGGTATATTGCTTAGTTAAAAAAACAAAATAGGTTTACAGTTAAGTAAATCTATTTTTTTATTAATTACTAAGTTCTCCCTTTTTTCTAAGGTTTTAATATAGTATAATAATCAAGAAGGTAGTGAGATAAATGCTAAAATACATCTTTTTACTAATTGGTTTTATAGTAATTATTAAAGCTAGTGATATCTTAGTTGATAGTGCAACCTCGATTGCTATTAAGTGTAAGATTCCTAAAATGTTAATAGCTCTTACTATTGTATCATTTGGTACTTGTGCTCCAGAAATTGCTATATCGTTTACTTCGGTTATAAATAAAAATGGTACGATAGCCTTTGCTAATGTCATAGGTAGTTGTATTGTAAATGTCTTTCTAATTATAGGACTAGCTTCCTTACTACATCCTATAAAAGTAAAACATGATACAGTCAAAAAAGAACTACCAATCTTACTCTTAATAACAACAAGCTTTGCTGTATTAATGCTAGATAGCGTCTTTAATAAAGCAACACCAAATGTTTTCTCTAGAGTAGATGGAATAGTTCTAATGTCTTTATTCTTAATGTTTGTAATGTACTTAGTTCAACTATCTAAAAGAAAAGAAAAAAATACAGAAAAAATGGAAATTAAATATGATAGTCTTCCTATCGCTATAATTATCTTAATATTATCAATAGTTTTAATATCTCTAAGTAGTAATATTATAGTAGATAACGCTGTTAAAATAGCTGAAAGTCTACATATAAGTGAAAAACTAATTACTATGACCGCTATTGTAATTGGTACATCTCTTCCAGAAATGTTTATGACTGTAAGTAGTGCTAGAAAAGGTGAATTTGATATGGCTATTGGTAATATCATTGGAACTAATATTTTTAATATTTGTATCGTTTTAGGCCTACCAGTAACAATCTACGGCGATATCTCTTTAGCAAATTTTTCAATGATTGATATAGTAGCAGTCTTTCTAACATCTCTAGACTTATACTTATTTGCTAGAAGTGAAAGAACTATTTCTAAAGCAGAAGGCTTAACTATGTTACTAATATTTGCTGTTTACTATATCTCAGTCATATTCTTTTAATAATTAAAATTTCTAACAATATAAAATAAATGTTTGTATTTTATTAAAACTATGATATAATACACTTTAGAAAGGAGTGGGAAAGAAGAAATTTCCCACTCTTATTATTTCTAGGAGGTGGCCATGAAAGAGAAAATAGCACAACTTGTAGATGAAGAAATAAAAGATTTAAATGTCTTTGTTTCTGATGCATTTTTTGAAAACGTAGAAGGAAAGAAGATATTTAATATCGTTCTTGATAGTGAAGAAGTAATTGATTTAAATCGTATTACTGAAGCATCAAGACTAATTAATAAAATAATTGATAAGAACAATTATTTATTAGAAGACGCAGATGAATTAGATATTTATTCAAAAGAGAAAGGAGAATAAAAATGAACGGTAAAGAATTTAAAAAAGCTCTTGATAACATTGTTAAGGAAAAAAACATTGATCCAGAAGTAGTATATGAAGCAATGGAACTTGCCTTAACTTCTGCTTATAAAAAGAACTTTAACTCAAAGACAAATGTAAAGGTTTTATTTGATCGTGCAACTGGTGAGATTAAAGTATATTCATATCTTACTGTTGTACCTGATGATAAAATGACAAAAGAAGAATATGAAGATTACTTATTCGAACATTATACTGATGAAGATGATGAAGAAGAAACTGAAGAAAATGAAACAGTAGAAGGAGAAGAACAAGAAGAAGCACCACAAATTAGCTACTTCAATCCTGAAACTGAAATTAAAGTTAGTGATGCAAAGAAAATTGATAAGACTTTAGAAGTAGGAGATACAATTGATCATGAAGTAACTCCAAAAGACTTTGGTCGTGTTGCTGCATCAACTGCTAAACAAGTAGTAGTTCAAAAAATAAGAGAAGCTGAAAGAAATAGTATTCTAGAAGAGTTTGGTGACAAACAAGATGAACTTTTAGTAGGAACAGTTGCTCTAGAAGATACTGATAACTATTTTATTGATTTAGGAAGAACAAATGGTATCTTACCAAAGAAAGATATTATCCCAGGAGAAAAAATAGAAATGGGTTCTCAAATAAAAGTATATGTTTCTAAAGTAGATAACAATGGTAAAAACTTATTAGTCCTATTAAGTAGAACTCATTATGGTTTTGTAAAGAGATTATTTGAGCTAGAAATACCAGAAATTAATGACGGTTCAGTATTAATTTATAGTGTAGCCAGAGACCCAGGCAACAGAAGTAAAGTTGCTGTTTACTCAGAAAGAGCAAACATTGATCCAATCGGTGCTTGTATTGGTGAAAAGGGTAGTAGAATTGCTAGAATTATTGAAGAGTTACATGGTGAAAAACTAGACGTTGTAAAATACGACAAAGACCCAGCAGTATTTATTGAAAATGCTCTAGCTCCAGCTAAAGAATTAACAGTAGCTGTAACTGATCTTAAAAAACAGGAAGCTATGGTAATTGCTGATGGAGATAACTTCTCATTAGCTATTGGTAAAAAAGGACAAAATGCTCGTTTAGCAAGCAAATTAACACACTATAAAATCGATATTAAAACAACTGAACAAGCTCGTGAAGCAGGTATAAATTTCAGATAGGAGGTTTCTATGAAAGTAAAAAAAATTCCCCAAAGAACTTGTATAATTACTAAAGAAAAACTACCTAAACAAGAATTATTACGTGTTGTTAGAGCACCAGAAGGATATGTTGCTGTAGACGAAACAGGAAAAATGAACGGACATGGTGCATATATTAAAAAAGATATTGCAGTCCTAGAAAAAGCAATTAAGTCAAAAGCACTAGAAAAAAAATTAGAATGCAATATAGAGGACAGTGTTTATGAAGAAATAAGAAAAATTATAGAAAAGTGAGGTGAGTCTTTATGATGACTATAGAAGATTATGCATTAGATGTAGAAAAGACTATAGATGAGATTAAAGCATTATGTGATAAGATTGGTATCAACTACGAAGACGAAAAAACTCCTTTAGATGAAACTGATATTATTTTACTTGATAATGAATTACAAGACGCCGAAGATTATGTAACAGGTGATATAGAAGATTTAGAAGAAAAAATTCTAGATGAAGAAGTAAGTGATAAAGCCGAAATGCTTGCTATGAACACAAAGTTTGATTTAGACAATGGAACAAAATTTGAAAAAGTAAAAAGTAATAAGCAAGCTAAGAAAACTGAAAATAAAAAAGACTTTTTAAAGGAAAGAAAAAAAATATATAAACATCGTGAAAAACTTCAAAGTAATGAAGCTACTCAAGATGAAAATGTTATTCTTTATAACCAAGGAATGACTGTAACAGACTTAGCTAATGCTCTAGAAGTAGGAGCAGTAGAAATAGTTAAAAAATTAATGGGTCTAGGTGTAATGGCTTCTGTTAATCAAGCAATTGACTATGATAGTGCTGAAGTAATAGCATCAGAATATGATAAGGTTTTAAAGAAAGCTGAAACAGCTGATATTTCTAACTTTGAAAATTTTGAAATAGAAGACGATGAAAAAGACTTAGTAGAACGTCCACCAGTAGTAACAATCATGGGACATGTTGACCATGGTAAAACTACTTTACTAGACTACATTAGAAAATCAAATGTTGCATCAGGAGAAGCTGGAGGAATTACTCAAGCAATTGGTGCTTACTCTGTAAAATATAAGGATAAGTCAATAACATTTATTGATACTCCAGGACATGCTGCTTTTACAGAAATGCGTGCAAGAGGAGCCTCAATTACTGATATTGTTATTATCATAGTAGCAGCTGATGATGGTATTATGCCACAAACAAAAGAAGCAATTGATCATGCTAAAGCCGCAGGTGTACCAATCATTGTTGCTATAAATAAAATTGATAAACCAGAAGCAAACATTGAACGTGTTATGACTGGTTTAGTTGAAAATGGCCTAACTCCAGAAGAATGGGGTGGAGATATTATTGTAAATAAAATATCTGCCGCAACTGGAGAAAATGTTGATGAATTACTAGAAAATATTTTACTAATAGCTGAAATGGAAGGCTACAAAGCTAATCCATCTCGTTACGCTTCAGGTGCTGTTATTGAATCAAAGAAAGATAGTAAGGTTGGTTCAGTAGTAACTTTATTAATCCAAAATGGTACTCTACGTTTAGGAGACCCAATAGTAATTGGTAATTCATTTGGTAAAGTTCGTACTCTAAAAAATGACTTAGGTCAAAATATCGTAGAAGCAACTCCATCAACTCCAGTAGAAGTAACTGGTATTTCAGAAGTACCAAGTGCTGGAGATAAGTTCATGGCTTTCGAATCAGAAAAACAAGCTAAACAAATAGCTGAAGAAAGAAAATTACGTAGTCGTGAACAAGATACTAACTTCTCTGGTATGAGTTTAGAAGATTTATTTGGACGTATCCAAGAAGGTGTAAAAGAAATTAAAGTAGTTTTAAAAGCTGATGTAAACGGAAGTCTAGAAGCTGTTAAAAACTCTTTAGAAAAAATTACTGTAGATGGCGTAAAAGTAAATGTAATTAGAGGTGCCGTAGGAGCAATCACTGAAAGTGATATCGTTCTAGCCAGTGCCTCAGATGCTATAATTATTGGTTTCAACGTCCGCGGAAGTTCAAAGACTATGGATATTGCTAAACAATACGGAGTATCTATTAAAACATATGACATTATTTATAAAGTTGTCGAAGATATGGAAAAAGCTATGAAAGGTATGTTAGATCCTGAATATGAAGAAAAAGTAACTGGTACTCTAGAAATAAGACAAATCTTCAAATTCTCAAAAGTTGGTCTAATTGCTGGTTGCCATGTCCTATCAGGTACAATTAGAAACAATGAAAAAGCCAGAATAATTAGAGATAATGTTGTAGTATACAATGGTTCAATAAAATCTCTACAACATGAAAAAGACCAAGTAAAAGAAGTTAAAAAAGATATGGACTGTGGTCTAACTCTAGAAAATTGTCAAGATTATAAAGAAAAAGACATAATTGAAGTATACGACCTAGTAGAAATAAAACGATAATTTAGGAGGTACTCATCATGGCAAGTATTAAAATAGAAAGATTAAATCATGCTTTTCAAGAAGAAATAAGTATGATTCTAATGACTGAAATAAAAGATGAAGATATTAAATTTGTAACAATAACTGGTGTAGAAACAACTTCTGATTTAAGTTATGCCAAAGTATACTTTACAGTTTTAGATGATACAAAGAGAAAATCAACTCTAGAAGCTCTAAATGGTGCCGCCTCATTTATAAGAGGAAAACTAGCTGAAAGAGTAGAAGTAAGACATACTCCAGAATTAAAATTTATTTATGATACTTCAATCGAATATGGTAATCATATAGATGAAATAATAGATAATATTAACAAAGAAGAAAATAAGTAATTACTTATTTCTTTTTTTTTACTCATCATTTACTAATAGTCTTATCACATGATACAATATAGTAGGTGATAATATGTTTGATATAATAGATAAAATCATAGACGATACTATGTATAGATTTAAAAAACAAGTTTTATATAAAGAAGACACTACTACCCAAAAAGAACTAGACAAAGTAAAAGAATATTTAAAACTTCATCCTAACAAAGATCTAGAAAACAAAGTAAAATTATTTGAATATGGTCTAGAAGGAGAAAAACAAGTCTTATACGAACTAGAACATTCTGGAATAGGTATGTATATTCTTCATAATATTAATCTTGAATACAATGGTAAAAGTGCCCAAATAGACTTTGTAGTTATAACAGCTAGATGTACTTATTTTATTGAGTGTAAAAATTATCTCGGTAATATAACCATAAACAGTAAAGGTGACTTTGTAAGGGAATATATCAAGAATAATAAAAAAGTAGTAGAAGGTGTCTATAATCCCATTACTCAAAGTAAACGTCATATTGAAATAATAAAAGAAGATAATTATGATAATGCTAACTTTCTATATAAACTAAATTTCGAAAAAAACTTTAACAGCTTTCATGACTACATTGTTGTAATGGCTAATCCTAAAACAATTATAAATGATAAGTATGCCCCAAGAGAGGTAAAAGAAAGATTAGTAAAAGCTGATCAGATAATTGAATGTTTAAAAAGACTAGAATCGAAAAGAGAACCATTTAGATTTGAAAAAGATATAAAAGCAACAGCTGATGCTTATTTAGAGATGAATATTGAAAAGTCCTTATTAAAAATAGACTTAGAAGGAAATACTCAGTCAAGTGAAAACAGTTGTCCTAAATCTAGCAAACAAAACCATAATGATACAAATGAACAAAATAACTTCTCAGTAAACAAAGAAAGTATTAGAGCATCTCTAAAAAAATATCGACTACAAAAAGCAAAAGAATTAAATTATAAACCGTATTTTATTTATAGTGATTCAACTCTAGAAGAAATACTAACTCTTATGCCTAAAGATTTAAATGAGTTAAAAAAAGTACATGGATTTGCCTCTAAAAAAATAGAAGTATATGGTAAAGACATTATAAATATCATAAATAACTATAATCAATAATTCTAAATAAAAATATATTATCAAAAACTATAAAAAAGGATGTCGTAAAATGAAAAAATTTCTAAAAACACTAATTTCCAGTATTCTAGCTGGAATATCTATTTCTCTAGCTGGTTTTATCTTCTTATCGGTAGATAATAAATACTTAGGTTCTGTACTATTTACATTAGGATTATTTCTTGTTTGTACAAGGTCTTATAATCTTTATACTGGAAAAGTTTGCTACTGTAAAACAAAACAGGATATCAAGAATTTATTAATAATAATTCTTGGTAATTTTATTGGTACTAATATAACAGGATTATTACTAAGATGTACAAGATATGTTCAAGCTTTATCTACAAAGGCTACTAGTATTATTGATATAAAACTATCAGATAATCTACTTAGTCTCTTTATTCTAGCAATAATCTGTAACGTATTTATATTTGTAGCGGTAGATGGTTATAAAAAGTCTAAAGATAATGTTTCTAAGTATCTATCATTATTCTTTGGAGTAATAGGTTTTGTTATAACTGGAACAGAACACGTAGTAGCTGATATGTTTTACTTTGCGGTAGCAGGTAACTATACATCTAAAGCATTTATAGTCTTATTAATAGTATTTTTAGGTAATACAGTAGGTGGAAGATTATACTCACTAATAGAAGAAAAATTTTTTTAATTTCTATCTTTTAACTATCAAAACTATATGTTATAATTTTAATAGAATAGGAAGGTTTTAATTATGTCAAAAAAAAGTAAAAAAGATAGTTATGATGATAGTTGGATGTATATATTACTCTTAACAACAATTACCATACTTGCATATTCCTTAAGTACATATACATTTAAAATAGCTGGAGTAAGTTTAACATACTCAATATTCTTATTACCAGTCTTATACTTAATAGCAAACTACATAACAAAAAAGTACTATTGTGAAAAAACTATACTAGCTATAGTAATTTCAAGTATCTCAATTGTAATATTTACTTTAATAATGAATTTTGCAATGGGAAAGTCAACTAGTATTAGTATATTTACTGGTAGTTTCTGTGCTTTAGTAGTATCACATTTAGTTAACTTATTAATATATCGTTTTCTAAATAGTAATACTGAGGCTCCATTCTTATTAGTATTATTAAATTATATGTTTGCTTTAGTAACATTCTATGCATTTTATACTTTAATCTATTTGAATATGATTATTCTAGATAATTACTGGTTAGGTTATTTTATAACTCTAGTAATACAAACTATAATGTGTATAGGCCTAGCTTATTTAGACAAAAAAATAAAACTTGGAAGAGAATAACTTCCAAGTTTTTATTTGTAATTATTTATATTTTTATAATATAGAAAGTAATGTTAATATAGAATTATGTAACATATGTGCAAATATTGAAGTATAAACTGTATCCGTCTTTTTATACATTAATGCAAAGGAAACTCCTAAACATCCATAAGGGATTATAAAAAGATAACCAATAGGATTAGATGCATTAATTACATGCATAGCACCAAATACAAAACCAGATGCAATTACAAAGAATGTACTATTCTTAAATACATTTCTAAAACATTTTCTAAAAATAATTTCTTCAATAAATGGAGCAAGTAATCCAGCATCTATAAGCATTGCCCAAGGTAGAGCAGAAATCATACTTTGAACAGCTTGTTCATTTTCAGCTTGACCAGTCTTAAACATCATATTAATTATAATATTACTAGCCATCATAAGTACAAGACCAACAATCCAATACTTAACCATAGTATCAAGATTAATAGCTAACTTATCTTTAAATATCTTCCATTCCTTTTTTAATTCCTTACGATATAAAAACCATAGTATAATAAGAACCACAATATTAGAAAAACAACTAAGTAAAACATTAAGTGAATCTGAAATATTATGTATGTCAATATTTAATATCGCAATTGGTATCAGTTGTATATAAGCACTATAATAAAATAATACAAATGCAAATATACTTTTTAATATTTGTACAATATACTTCTTCTTATCCTTCATTAATATCACCATATTTAACATACCACAAAAAAATTAAAAATAAAAGCAACTAGTACTTAAAGTTTCATAATTTACATCAATAAATATCAAATAAGTACTTATTCATAATCATAAGTCTAAAACAGAGGAAAAATACTTGCAAACTACTATTTTTAAGTGTATAATACAATTACTTACCGGTACTCAGTTTAAAGAATTTCCGACTTTTTACTTAGTTTCGGTCAATATATAAGAAAGGAAGTGTTAATAATGGCATTAACAAAAGATGAAAAAGCAAAAATCGTTAAAGAATTTGCTAAAAATGAGAAAGATACTGGTTCTGCAGAAGTACAAATCGCTATTCTTACTAAAGAAATCAACGATTTAACAGAGCATTTAAAAGTACATACTCATGACTATCATTCACGTAGAGGTCTTTTAAAGAAAGTTGGTCAACGTAGAAATATGTTACAATACTTAGCTAAGAAAGATATTCAAAGTTATCGTGAAGTAATTAAAAAATTAGGATTAAGAAAGTAGACACTTGTTTTTAGTGTCTTTTTTTTAGAAAGATTTGAGGTGTAGAAATGAAGAAAAAAGTATTTGAATTAGATTTTCATGGACGTAAAATTGTCGTAGAACATGGTGAATTAGCTAAACAAGCTGATGGAGCAGTTTTAGTTAGATATAATGATACAGTAGTTTTAACAGCAGCTGTAGTAAGTAAAAATGTTAACTTATTATCTGATTTCTTCCCATTAACTGTAAACTATCAAGAAAAACTATATTCAGTAGGAAAAATACCAGGTGGATTTATTAAAAGAGAAGGTCGTCCATCAGAAGCTGCTACTCTAGCTGCTAGAATGATTGATAGACCAATGAGACCACTATTCCCAGAAGGATTTAAAAATGAAGTACAAGTTATTTCAACAGTTTTATCAGTAGATCAAGACTGTTCTCCAGAATTAACTGCTATGCTAGCATCATCTCTTGCTGTTAGTATTTCAAAAATTCCATTTAATGGACCAATTGCTGGTGTAAAAGTAGGACGTGTAGATGGTAAATTTGTAATCAACCCAACTCCAGAACAATTAGAAAGATCAGAGTTAGATTTAACTGTTGCTGGTACAAAAGATGCTATCAACATGGTAGAATCAAGTGCTAAACAAGTATCAGAAGATATTATGTTAGAAGCTTTAATGTTTGGTCATAAAGCCGTAAAAGAATTAATCAAGTTTGAAGAGAAAATCATTAAAGAAATTGGTGAAGAGAAAATGGAGTATGAAACTCTAACACCAGATAAAGAAATGATTGAAAGAATTACTGCTCTAGCAACTAAGAAAATGGATAAGGCTCTACGTATTAAAGATAAACTTAAAAAGTATGCAGCAATTGATGAAGTAAAAGAAGAAATTATAGAACTATATACTAAAGAAAATGAAGAAATCTTAAAAGACCAAGAATTAAAAGAATTACTTGCTAAAGTAAATATGGTTTTATCAGATATTGAATATAACTTATTTAGAAGTATCGTTGTAAAAGAGAAAAAACGTGCCGATGGCCGTAAGATGGATGAAATAAGACCATTATCAACAGGTATTGATTTATTACCAAGAACTCATGGCTCTGCTTTATTTACAAGAGGTGAGACTCAAGCCCTTTCGGTAACAACTCTAGGTGCCCTAGGAGAACATCAAATTATTGATGGACTAGGTTTAGAAGACCAAAAGAGATTTATGTTACATTATAACTTCCCACAATTCTCAGTAGGAGAAACAGGAAGATATGGAGCCCCTGGTAGAAGAGAAATTGGCCATGGTGCCTTAGGAGAAAAAGCCTTAGCTCAAGTTATTCCATCAGAAGAAGAATTCCCATATACAATTCGTGTTGTATCAGAAATTCTAGAATCTAATGGTTCATCATCTCAAGCATCAATCTGTGCTGGATGTATGTCACTAATGGCAGCAGGTGTACCAATTAAAGCTCCAGTTGCTGGTATCGCTATGGGATTAATTACTCATGAGGATGAATATACAATTCTAACAGATATTCAAGGTATGGAAGACCATTTAGGAGATATGGACTTTAAAGTAGCTGGTACAAAAGATGGTATCACTGCTTTACAAATGGATATTAAAATAAAAGGAATTACTGAAGAAATCTTAAAAGAAGCTCTAGCTCAAGCTAAAAAAGCTCGTCTAGAAATCTTAAAAGTAATTGCTAAACAAATCAAAGAACCAAGAAAAGAAGTATCTAAGTATGCTCCAAAGATGGAAACATTTATGATTAACCCTGCTAAGATAAAAGATGTTATTGGTCGTGGTGGAGAAACAATCACTAAGATTATTTGTGAAGCTTCAAACGTTACAGAAGTTACAAATGTAAATGCTGTTAAAGTAGACCTAGAAGATGATGGCCGTGTAGTAATCTATCATACAGATCGTGATATCATTAATAAGACAAAACAAATGATTGAAGAAATTGTTCGCGAAGTAGAAGTTGGTAAAATCTATGAAGCAAAAGTTGTAAAAATAGAAGACTTTGGTTGCTTTGTTCAATTATGGCCAGGATGTGAAGGATTAGTTCATGTTTCACAACTAGCTAACGAAAGAGTAGATAAAGTAGAAGATGTTGTAAAACTAGGTGATGAAATAATTGTTAAAGCCCTAGGACCAGATAAAAAAGGACGTCAAAACTTCTCAAGAAAAGATGCTCTTCCAAAACCTACTATTAAGAAAACTAAAAAAGAAGAAGCTAAATAAAACTAAAAAAGTTCAATTTGAACTTTTTTTTCATATACTGAATTAGGTGATGTTATGACTAAAAAGAAAATAATTCAAATTCTAACTGTTTCTCTTCTAATGTTATTTAGTTTTTTCTATACTAATAAATCAATAGAACTAATTAGAGAAACAGATCCTCTAATGAAAAAGATAAAAGCTACTACTGAAAAATATAAAGTAGATGCAGTTGATGCCAAAATAATTGGTAATAAAATAATTCCTGGTAAAACAGGGAAAGAAATAGATTATCAAAAAAGTTATACTAAAATGATTCAGTACGGTTCTTATAACGAAGTCCTAACAACATTTAAAGAAGTAACACCAGCCATATCTATAGATGATTATTATGATAAATATATCGTCCAAGGTAACAGTGAGAATAAAGCTGTATCTCTAGTCTTTAAAACCAATACTACGACTAATCTCCAAGATATTGTAAATATTTTAAACTCAAAAAATATTCCAGGTACTTTTTTTATTGATGGTCTTCTTCTAGAAAATAATACTAGTTTCTTTGAAAAAATGACTAATCATGAACTAGAACTTCTAAGTTATGATAATAAATACGATCAAATATACTTTGAAAGTGCTATTAACTACTTAAACTCCCTAACAAAAACTTCTCCTAAATACTGTTATGCTGAATATGATCAAAAAGAAGTAATAGAACTTTGCTCCTCTTTAAAAATGCACACAATCATCCCAACTATAAAAACTACTAAAGAACCATTCAAAGAAGTAAAAAACTCTCTTCATAACTCAGCCATTATCTCACTACCATTATCAGCAATTACTACTAAACAACTTCCAAGTATCATTGACTATATAACTCAAAAAGGCTATTCTTTTGAAACACTCTCAACACTACTTAGCGAAAGTGCCGAAAAGTAGTTAAATAAATTTATACAAATATCAAATATAAATAAAAAGTACTATTTTTTCTTTATATATCAAGAAATCATTTGTCTAAACTCATCTTTTATTGTATACTTATAAATAGGGTGAGTAGTATGTACTTAAAGGAAATAGTAACGACCGGTTTTAAATCATTTGCCGACAAACTAGATATAAAATTAGATGATAAAATTACTTGTATTGTTGGACCAAACGGTTCAGGTAAAAGTAATGTAGTAGACGCTGTTAGATGGGTATTAGGAGAACAATCTGTAAAATCTCTTCGTGGAGAAGGTTCTATGAGTGATGTAATCTTCTCTGGTAGTAAAAGTCGTAATCCCTTAAATGTAGCGTCAGTTGAATTAGTTTTTGATAATACTGATCACTATATAAATGTTCCTTATACAGAAATATCTATTAAAAGAAAGGTATATCGAACTGGTGAGAATGAATATTACTTAAATGGCGAAAAATGTCGTTTAAAAGATGTAACTAATCTTCTACTAGATACAGGTATGGGGAAAGAATCATTTAATATTATTTCTCAAGGTGAAGTAGAAAAAATTCTAAGTAATTCTCCTAGTGATAGACGTGTTATTTTTGAAGAGGCAGCCGGTATTTTAAAATATAAAAGAAGAAAAGAAGAAGCCTTAAGAAAACTAGATAGAACTCACAACAATCTTGATCGTGTAAATGACATCATTACAGAACTAGAAATTCAAGTTGGACCTTTAAAAGAACAAAGTGAAAAAGCAACTGAGTACTTAGAAAATAAAAAAGGTCTTGATAACTATGAAGTGGCTTTACTTGCCTATGATATTGAAAATTATAATCAACAACTAGAACAAGCTAAACAGAAAAAAGAAAAGATTGATAAAGAAATAGTAACTCTTTCTAATGAATCTTCATCAGCTGACATTTCTGCCTTAGAAGACAATACAAAGCTAGAAAAGTTAGAACAAGAAAAAACTTCTCTTAATAATAATCTTCTAAAAGTAACTGAAGAAGTAGAAAAAATAAATGGTGAAAAGAATCTTTTAAAAGAACGTAGTAAAACAAATAAAGAGGAAGAAGTCTTAAAAGAAACTATTCGTACTACTTTAGAAAAGAAAGGACAAATAGAAAAGAGTATTTCTCTCATAACAGAAGAAATAAATAGTATTAACCAAGATAAAAAATCTAAAGAAGAAAAATATGCTGAATTAGAAAAACAAATTAGTACAGCTAAAAATAAAAGAAATTATTTAATGAGTAATTATTCTAAAATGGATCAAGACTTAATCTCTCTAGACCATAAAATATCATCATTAAGAATGGAATTAGAACAGTCATCTGATTTACCAAATAGTGTAAGAAGTGTTTTAAAAGACACATTCCTTCAAGGAATTCATAATACTATTGGTAATATCATTACAATAGAAGATACTTATCTAAAAGCTCTAAATGTTGCGATATCTTCTAATAAAAACTTTGTAATTACATCAGATGAAGAATCTGCTAAAAAAGCTATTAATTACTTAAAAGATAACCATCTAGGTAGAGCAACATTCTTTCCATTAACAGTTATAAAACCAAGATTTGTCGATTCTGAAACTCTAAATCAAATAAGAAATAATTCTGACTTTATTGCCGTTTTAAGCGACCTATTAACATATAATAAAAAGTATCAAAATATTATTGAAAATCAATTTGGGACAACTATCATATCTAAAGATTTAGATTCAGCAAATCGTCTAAGTAAATTAATCAGAAATAGATATAAAATAATTACTTTAGATGGCGATGTAATTAATGTTGGTGGTTCTATGACTGGAGGATCTCTAAATAAAACAAAGAGTGTTATTACTACTAAACAAGAACTGAAATATCAAGAAGAAAAAGAACATACTTTAAAAAATGAGATAGTTTCCTTAAAGAATGAACTATCAGAAATTAATAATGTTATTTCTAAATTAGAAGAAGAAAACTACTTAAAAGAAAAAGAAAAAATATCTATATCAGAACTTTTAAATAGTAAAAATATTGATCTATCAAGAGTAAAGCAAGAATATGAATCAGTAAAGAAAGAGTGGGAGAACTTAGAAGCAATAAGTAATAATTCTGTTTCAGAAAAAGAGCAAGAGTTAATAAAACTCTTCCATGAGAAAAGTTCTCTAAAAGAACAACTTCAACTAAAATTAAAAAATATAACTAAAGAAATAGATGAGTTAAAAGTAAAAATAGAAGAAACTCAAGCTACCTACAAATTAAAAAATTCTACTCTAAGAAACTTAGAAAAATCATCTCGTGAGTTAGAAATTAGTATAAATCGTTTAGATGTAAAAATAGATAATATGTTAAATATCTTATCTGAAGATTATGAACTAACTTTTGAACGTGCTAAAAATGACTACTCTCTAGATATAGAACCAGAAGAGGCTAGAGTAAAAGTAAATACTTATCGTAACAATATTAAACGTATTGGTATGGTAAACTTAGGTGCTATTGAAGAGTATGAAAGAGTAAATACAAGATATAGTTTCTTAACTAATCAAAGAGAAGATTTATATAAAGCTGAAAGTACTTTACTTGAAATAATGAATGAAATGGATGAAGTCATGGAAGAAGAATTTAAAAATACTTTTATGGCTATTCAAATAGAGTTCCAAAAAGTATTTAAAGAACTATTTAATGGTGGTCAAGCTAGTCTAAAGCTAACAGACCCATCCAACATGTTAACAACAGGTGTTGAAATAGTAGCATCTCCTCCAGGTAAAAAACTAACAACCATTTCTCTTTTATCAGGTGGTGAAAAAACTCTAACTGCAATATCTTTACTATTTGCTATTTTAAATGTTAGAAGTGTCCCATTCTGTTTATTCGATGAAGTAGAAGCTGCTCTAGATGAAGCTAACGTTGCCGGTTTTGGTACTTACTTAAATCATTATAGAGACAAAACTCAATTCTTAATAATAACTCATAAAAAGAAAACTATGGAATACGCCAACACTTTATATGGAATTACAATGCAAGAGTCTGGTGTATCTAAACTAGTAAGTGTAAAATTAGAAGACCATATGGAAGTAGTATAGGTCTTCTTTTTTTTAGTAATGTATAGGTACTCATATCACACAAAATAAAAAAGACTAGATAGCACGCATCTGGTCTTTTCCTTTATAAGGATTATTTTTATCTATATGATCAGTAAACATAATTCCATTTAAATGATCAAGTTCATGTTGCATCGCAATTGCAAGTTCTTCTCTTGCTCTAACATGTATCTTTCTTCCTTCTAAGTCATATGCTTCAACTGTAACTCTAGCATATCTTGGTACAATTCCTTCAACTGGTCTATTAACACTAAGACATCCCTCACCAAGTTCAACATATATCTTTTCAACGGAATTACTTATAATTTTTGGATTAATTAAAATATAATCTTCAAAAACACCCTCAGAAACTTCATCAACTACTACAAAATATCTCTTCGCAACACCAAGTTGTATCGCAGCCATTCCCATACCAGGACGTAAATCATACTTTTCAGCTAACTCCTCAATTTGACTATTACGTAAATACTCAATCATTGTATTAATTAAATCTTTATCTTTTTGTGCTAATGGAAAACTAACTTCCTTACTAACTAATCTTAATCTTTTATCCTTTTCATCTAATATTTCTTTTGTCTTTAACACCTAGTACCACCTCACACTGCATATATTTTACCAAAAAACCTCGAAAAAATAAAGATAAAATTAAAAAACGTATAAGCATTTTACTTATACGTCAATATTTAAGCAGCCCATCTAGTACCAATAACTATTACTAATAAGATAAATAATACTAAAATAATAGCGTAAGTTGAATTATTATTTCCTGTTGAATAAGTTGGATAGTATGGTACTTGATATGATTGGCCAGAACAGCATCCTGATCCTCCACCGTAATAATACATAACTAAAGCCTCCTTTTCTTTATCTATTATAGAATATGTAAATTGACAAAATATGTTAATAAAACTGACCTATAATAAATTTAATTACAAATATTCATAAAAATTGTGTTATATTATAATAAACTGGAGTGATATAGAAAATATGAAGAAGATATTCAAATATATAGATAAACCATTATTAATTGTCTCTATACTATTATTTATATTTGGCCTAATCATGGTATTTTCAGCATCTAATGTTATTGCCTATATGTCACATCATGTAAGTGCCTATTATTATTTCATAAGACAAGCCTTATTCTTATTAGCTGGCTTTTTCTTATTCTTAGTAATTGCTGGAGTAGATACAAAAGCTTATGGACCAATATCCTGGTTTTTATTAATTGTCTTTTCGATTAGCTTAGTTTTATTACTAATGTTTATAAAGCCAAAAAATCAAGCTCAAAGCTGGTTTAAAATTGGACCATTTACTTTGCAACCAAGTGAGTTTATTAAAGTAATTACCATAGTCTGGCTCTCGAGTTTTTATGAAAAGCATAAAAATAGTTTAAATAAATATAGTACAAGTCTATTTCCACTTTGTATTTGTGCTGCTATAGCTTTTTTAATCTTTTTACAACCAGACTTAGGTACTATGATAATCTTTGCCAGTATTGTTGCTGCTATATTCTTTGCTGTACCAATAAGTAAAGAAATAAAGTTTAAAACTACATTCGGTGTAATAGGTCTAATATTCTTTGCTATTGTTGCCTTTCTAGGATCTGGTAAATCTCTTCTACAAGATCGTCAAAAAGCCCGCCTAGACTTTTCTAATCCTTGTGCCAGTCTTCTTTCATCTGGTAACCAAGTGTGTAACTGTTATATTGCAATAAATAATGGTGGTCTAACGGGTACTGGTCTAGGTAATTCTACTCAAAAGTATTTATATTTACCAGAACCATATACAGACTTTATCTTTGCTATTGTTATAGAGGAATTAGGATTAGTTGCAGGAATAGCCTTACTTGTTGCTTATTTAATTGTCTTATGCCGAATTCTAGTAATCGGTAGAAAAAGTCCAACTAATAAAGGTAGTGCTATCTGTTATGGAGTAGCAATCTATATCTTCTTACATATTGCAGTAAACTTAATGGGAATCTTAGGACTAATGCCTCTAACTGGAGTACCATTACCATTTATAAGTTATGGAGGAAGTTTTACTATCAGTTTAATTGCTGCTTTATCTATAGTTCAAAGAATAAGTATAGAAAATGGTCTAGCTAAAGAGAGAAGTCTAAAAAATGCCTAATATAATGATTCATGAAAAAGTAGCTTATACTATCGCAAAACAAATTAAAGATCTAGACACAAAAGAATTTTACTTAGGAGCCTTATCTCCTGATGCTGTAAATGTTAACGGTTTTGCTTCGAAAGAAGAAAGATGGACTTCTCATATCAGAGATAAAGATTTAAATAAATGGAGACTAAACATCATAAACTTTTATAAGCAAAATCAAAATAATTATAATAAAGCTTTTCTAACAGGTTATTTAATTCATATTTTAACTGATATCGTATTTGATGATTATTTTTATCTAGATGTAACAAATAAAATAAAGGAAGATAATAAAGACTTATTAGATCCTCATCCTTACTTTTTAAAATGTATGGACGAATATGCTAAAGAAAATATGACATCAACATTCTTCATAGAAATAAAAGAAAAACTAAAAAGTCCAACATACTATGATATTTTAAATATTACCAAAGAAGAACTGAAAAGTTGGACAGAAAAAAAGTTAAATGAACAAATAACTACCAACGTAGAAAATAAATATATAGATGATAGATTAATATCATCTTTAACTGAACAAGTTCTTAATGAATATAATAAAATACAACAATGAATTATCTGAAGTGTAATTAAGTAACACTTCTTTTTATTTATAAATTTAGTTAACTCTGTTATATCTAATTTTGCTTGAATAATTAAAACTTTGATGATATAATACAGCGAGTAGCAAGGAGAAGATGAAAAATGTCTGAGATATGTAACAATCTCAAGCACCAACTAATTGAAAGTATTAATAGTTCTTCTAAAGTATTTATAGTAGGACACAATGAACCAGATTTTGATTCAATCTCTAGTGCAATTGGAATTCAAAATCTTTGTACTGCTTTTGACTGTGAATCATATATAATTGTAAATGATTCTGAACAAGAACTAGAACCAAGTGTTAAAAAGATAATAGAAAGTAGTAAAAATAAGTATAATATAATTAGATTATCTGACTTTTTAACTTTAATAGGAGATAACTGCTCATTAATAGTTGTTGATGCTAATAAAAAATATCAATTATCTGTATCTGAATATCTTGATTTATTTAAAAATATAATTGTAATAGATCATCATAATCCAGACCAACATACTATAGCTTCTACATATAGTTATATTGAACCAAACATCTCATCAGCTGCTGAAATAGTCGCAAGACTCTTAAATTATTTTAAGGTTCCATATACTTCTGATGTATCAAACTATCTGTTAGCGGGAATTGAACTAGATACAAATAGATATAAAAAGAATACTACTTCAATAACTCATGATGTAGCTGAAAAATTAATAGATAAAGGTGCTAGCCCAGATTTTGTCAATAGACTATTTTTAGCTGAATTTGAAACAGATTGTCGTATTAATAACTTAGTCTATAATGGTAGTATTTTTGAAAGATATGAGCGTTCACTTTTTCAATACAGACAAGTTTCTTTTACCCTAAATAGAGCCTTTCCAACAACAATCTATAAAAAAGAAGATCTAGCCAAAGCAGCTGACAAATTATTAGAATACCCAGTAGATGCATCTTTTGTAATAGGTTATGTAAAAGATGGATTAGTATCAATAAGTGCTAGAAGTAAAAGTGATATAAACGTTGGTGAAATAATGGAGGAGTTCACTGGTGGAGGTAATGCCCAAAGTGCTGCTTGTAAAGTTGAAACTACTGATATAAAATCTTTAGAAGAAGCTTTAAAAAGAGTAGTTGGAACTAAAATAAGTCCTAAAACAGAATCTCATTCTCTATCAATAATTCCACCTCAATATCAAAAAGTAAAAAAATAGAAAAGTTTTTCAAAGACTTTTCTTTTTTTTTCGAATAATATAATAGGAGGTGATAATAATAACATTCCATTATCGTTATCGAAAACAATTAATTATAGCGGCAGTAATAGCATTAATTATCTCGCTTATTACTATTTACTTTGTAACAAATAGACCACAATCAAAAGTAAAAAAAGAGCCCACTATAGTTAAGGAATCTTCGAGTATCAAAAAAAGTTCATCAACTGAAGAAACAACAGTAGAGTACAAAATAGATATTAAGGGAGAAGTAATTAATCCTGGTATCTATACCATGAAAAGTTCATCACGTATAATCGATTGTATCGAAAAGGCCGGTGGACTAACAGAAAATGCTAATACTACAGTAATTAATCTAAGTAAAAAGATAACTGATGAGATGGTTATAATTATTTATAGTAATGCTGAAGTTGCTAATTTTAAAGAAACTAAAAAGCTAGAGGAACAAGTCCAAGAAAAATGTCGTCAAAAGGATGAAAATTCTCTAAAAAATGATGCTTGTATAACAAATGATAGTAAAAATACTACATCTACATCCTTAGTTTCTATAAATACCGCAACTATAGAAGAACTATCAAAGTTATCAGGAATAGGAGAAGCTAAAGCTAAGCAAATAATTGAGTATCGTACTCAAAATGGTCCATTCAAAACAATAGAAGATATAAAACAAGTACCAGGTATTGGAGAAAACATCTTTGCTCAAATTAAGGACTATATTACTACATGATAAATTATACTATCTAATATTTATAGTTGTAATAATCATAACTATTGTAAATATCAAAATTCCAAGAACTAGTATTTATGATTCCACTACAACTAAAGTAACTGGTAAAATAATATCTCAAAGTATTGATGGTAACAAGTTAACACTAATTATAAAAAGCAAAGAAAAACTAATCATAAATTATTACTTCAAAGAAGAGAATGAGAAAACTCTTTATCAAACTAAATTCCATTTAGGAGATTATATCAAAGTAGAAGGAGAATTTATAAAACCTAAATCTGCTACTACAAAGTATCTTTTTGATTATAAAAAATACTTATATCATAAAAATATCTTTTTCATAATAAATACCCAAAAATTAATTAAAGTCAAAGACAATAAAAATGTCTATTATAATATAAAAAATATAATGACTAATCTAACTAATAAAAATGCCTACTTAAAAACATTTATATTAGGTGATAAGTCATTATTAAGTACTAAAATAACAACTAGTTACCAAGAAAATGGAATCAGTCATTTATTTGCTATATCAGGTATGCATATAACTCTATTATCATCATTAATTACTAAAGCATTAAAAAGATTAAAACCATCAGAAACTAAATGTTATTATATTACCTCCATAATATTAATAATGTATTTATTTCTAGTAGGATTGTCCCCCTCTATTCTAAGAGGAGTATTATTCTATTTATTATTTTCTCTAAATAAAATTTATTATTTTTATATAAAACCAGTTAATTTATTTTTATTAACTACCTCGATTTCTCTCTTAATTAATTATAACTATATCTATGATATAGGTTTTCTATATTCCTTTTCTATAAGTCTATCTCTAATACTAACAACAAAATACATAGCAAGTAATAACTACTTAATAGGTTTACTAAAAACCTCTATAATATCTTTTCTAGTAAGTATTCCTATAAGTCTTTATAATTTCCACCAAATAAATATCCTAAGTATTATATATAACTTATTTTTTGTTCCATACGTAAGTATCATTGTCTTTCCAATAACTATAGTAACTACCATTGCACCATTTCTATTACCAATATATGAACTACTAATAAAGATATTAGAAAATATCTCCCTAGCTCTTTCTAATATAAAGGTACTAACTCTTATCTTTCCAAGATTACATATCATAGTTTATTTATTGTATTATATTTTAATAATTATTTTTATAAAAGGACTACTATCAAAAAACAAAAAACAACTCTTACCATTATTCTTCTTATTAATTATTCATTATACATATCCATACCTTAACAAAGATCTACTAATAGAAATGATAGACGTAGGGCAAGGAGATAGCTTAATCATTAGTTCTAAAAATAAAACTGTCTTAATAGATACTGGTGGCAAGGTAAAATATAAGCAAGAAGAGTGGCAAAAAACAAATAAAGACTCATCTATAGTTAAAAATATAACTATTCCTCTCCTTAAAAGCAAAGGACTAAAGAAAATAGATTTTCTTATTATTACTCATGGGGATTACGACCACATGGGTGAAGCAATTAACTTAGTTAATAATTTTAAAGTAAAAAAAGTTATATTTAACTGTGGTGAGTTTAATTATTTGGAAAAAGAATTAATTAAAGTATTAGACAAAAAGAAAATTAAATATTATTCATGTATTAAAGAATTAAATATAGATAATAACAAACTATATTTTTTACAAACAAAAGAATATGATAATGAAAATGATAATTCAAATGTTATTTATACTGAACTTGATGGTTATAGGTTTATGTTTATGGGAGACGCTGGAGTAGAAAAAGAGAAAGATATATTAAATAAATATAATATATCTGGTATTGATGTATTAAAAATTGGACACCATGGAAGTAAAACAAGTAGTAGTAAAGAATTTATAAATGAAATAAATCCGAATTATTCCATTATTAGTGTTGGCAAAAACAACAGATATGGTCATCCCAATAAAGAAGTATTAAATAATTTGAGTGATTCAAAAATATATAGGACAGATCAAGATGGTAGTATCATGTTTAAGATTAGGAATAATAAATTAAAAATAAAGACTTGTAGTTCGTAGAAAGGAAGATGATAAAACGAATGAAATAAAAGAATATACAGAGAAAGTATTTGAAGATATTAAACATATAGATGAACAAGGTAATGAATATTGGTTGGCAAGAGAATTAATGTCATTACTTGGATATAGTAAATGGGAAAGATTTTCTAATGCCATAGAATATGCAAAAACATCTTGTCTTAAAAGTGGATATAATACTAATGACCATTTTCCCGGGGTTGGGAAAATGGTTCAGATAGGTTCGAAAACAAAGAGAAAATTGTTAGATTATAGGCTATCAAGATATGCATGTTATCTAATTGTACAAAATGGTGATTCCAGAAAAGAAGCTATAGCTTTAGGTCAAACCTACTTTGCCATTCAAACAAGGAAACAAGAACTATCTGAAAAAGAATATAATGAATTGACTGAGGATGAGAAAAGGTTGTATAGAAGAAATCAAGCAAGAAAAGGTAATTATAATTTAAATAAGACAGCAGTTAAAAGTGGAGTAAAAGACTTGGCTAGATTTCACAATGCAGGATATAAAGGACTATATAATGGCGAAACAGCAGATGATATATTTAAAAGAAAGAAATTAAGATATAGAGAAGATATATTAGATAATATGGGAAGTGAAGAACTTGCGGATAATATATTTAGAATTGCTCAAACTGATGCTAAATTAAAAAGAGATAATGTAGATAATGAATATACTGCAAATTCTGTTCATTATGAAATAGGTAAAATAGTTAGAAAGGCAATTAAGGAAGCTGGTGGTACTATGCCAGAAGATTTAACAACCCCAGAAAGAAGTTTAAAAGAAATAGAAAAAGGAAGAAAACATGATATAATAAATATAGGATGTGGTAACATGAAACAAGAGATTCTAGATTTATATGACAATAATTTCAATAAACTTAATAAAACTATAATAAGAAGAGTTGATGAAATTCCAAATGGTACAAATATTATGCAATCATATATATTAATAAAAAATGAAGATAAATATTTACTTGAACAAACAACCGAAAGAAATAATTATAAATGGGCAATTCCTGGTGGACATGTACTTAGTGGTGAAACTCCAGAAGTGGCATTAAAAAGAGAATTAGAAGAAGAATTGGGAATAAGAAATATAAAATATAAAAAAGTTGATACAATAAAGTTCCCATATAATAATTATATATTTAATGTTTTTTATTCCAATACGATTGTTGATATAAATTTATTAAAATTACAACCTGATGAAGTAATAAAAGTAAAGTGGTATACAAAAGAAGAAATTTTAGAACTAATTGAAAATGACATGATTCCTAGAGGATATGCTTATATATTAAAAAATTACATGAAATAGTGTGAATGCACTATTTTTTCTTTGCTTAAATTCGACTTGCTTTTTGACAATCACCACATGGAGATTACGACCACATGGGTGAAGCTATAAACCTCATCAATAATTTTAAAGTAGAAAAGGTAATCTTTAATTGTGGTGAATTTAATGATTTAGAACAAGAATTAATTAAAGTATTAGACAAAAAGAAAATTAAATATTATTCACGTATTAAAGAATTAAATAAAGTGAATATCCAATTAAATTAGGTAATAGATACAACTATATTGATTTATTACTTTATAATATTAAATATAGGTGTTATGTAGTCATAGAATTAAAGATAACAGAACTTAAGAAAGATCATGCTGGACAAATTATGACTTATATGAATTATATAGATAAGAATATAAAAACTATTGAAGAAAATGATACAGTAGGAATTATTATTTTCAAACAAGATAATAAATATGTAATTAAATATTGCTCTGATGAGAGAATAATTGCTAGAGAATATGAATTAGTGTGATATAATAGATACTAATTGGATGTGGTTTTATGAAGAAAACAATAAATGGAAGTAGAATAGAATTTTGGAATGAAAGTACTAATGAGATAGTAATGTATATAGATTATCCTACTGATGAATGTATATGGTATTTTAAAGATAGTAATGAAATTATCATAACGGATGACATGGAAATATTTGAACCATTAAAACAATTAATGTCACAACAGTATATTTTTAATGAAGATGAGATACTAAAAAGTTATAAAAATAATAACAAGTTAGTTTGGTATAGTGATTGTTACTATAATCCAGATGATGAATGGAGTAGAAAAAATGTTAGTTATTTAACTATTATTTATGAAAATAACACTATAAAACTAAAATGCATAAAGCCACTTGATGAAATAATAGAAAGAAGAACTAAATCACATGTTATAGGATTTTCTCCACTGGGTAATGGGAAATACACTAAAAATGTAAAAACAGGCATGACACTACAGGATGACTTTGTTATAAATGTTTATCAAGAATTAATAAAAGAGAAAAAAGTTAAAGAATTACATAAAAAATAGTGTTATTCTTTTTGTTTAAATTCGACTTACTTTTTGACAATCACCACATGGTGATTTTGATCATATGGGAGCGGCTATTAATTTAATTAATAGTTTCAAAGTAAAGGCCGTTATTTTTAATTGTGGAAGGTATAATTACTTAGAACGAAAATTGATTAAAGTCTTAAAGAAAAAAAGCATTCCTTATTATAGTTGTATAGATGAATTAAATCTATCTCAGTACAACTTACAATTTCTAAATACTAAAGAATATGACAATGAAAATGATAACTCCAATGTAATATATCTAAATTATGATAATTATCAATTTTTATTTATGGGCGATGCTGGTATCGAAAAGGAAAAAGATATTTTAGATGCGTATTCTCTAGAAGATATTGACTTTTTAAAAGTAGGACACCATAGTTCAAATATCTCATCTAGCGAAGATTTTATAAATGTATTAATCCAAACTATAGTTTAATCAGTGTCGGTGAAAATAATAAATATGGACATCCCAAAGAATCAGTATTAGATGAGTTAAATAATAGTAAGATTTATAGGACGGATTTCGATGGAAGCATTGAAAAAAGTAAATAAAAAGGGTTATAAAACTGAAAAACTGCATCATAGAAAATATAGAAACTTAAAATAAAATATTATTCAATATGATATAATAAAAGCAGGAGAAAAAATATGTTAAAAATTAATAATGTAAAATATGAAAATATAACACCTGAAATTGACTTTACTCCATACGAGCTTGTTAGAGAAGGAAACCTAAATAAAGTAAATGCTCTCTACATAACTTGCGAAGAAAAAACATTCCAACTAGACATTGAAACAACATATGACATCGAAGAGATGAGAAAGTTACATAAAAATGAATCAAAAGATATTTCAAAATATATACTTGGCTTACCATATAAAGATATAAACGGTTGGATGTATCTAACCAATGAATGCCATTGTACAATTCAAAAGATATCAAGCAAAGTTTACAATATAAAACTAACCGGGAATTTTGAAGAATGTAATGAAATACTTAATATCGAATTTGACCATATCTTTGAAATTAAATAATTGTTAATATAATATTAAGAAAGGAAGACTATTATGAAGTGCATATTCTTAGACTTTGATGGCGTAATTAATAATTGGGAACACTTTGAAGGTGTAGCACCTGAAAACGCTAACATTTTAAAAAGAATTATAGAAATATCCGGTGCCAAAGTAGTTGTGACTTCTAGTAATAAATATTGTCTTCAACGAAAGCCTCATACATATTATTATGCTTCCAAATTTTATAATGTCTATGCAAAATCCTTAAACGACCTTGGCATAGAAATTTTTGCACTAACGCCAGATGAAAATTCTAATAGGAGTCTAGAAATTAAAAAGTACCTTGCAGCCAATAACGTAGAAGAGTATGTAATTTTAGATGATGAACTAGTCGATCGAACTTTGCAACCTCATCAGGTCTTCATAGATTTGTATCAAGGCCTTCAAGAAGAACATCTTGCTCCTTCATTGAAAATTTTAAATGGACAATTAGGATTTTATACAACCAATTACAATCGTGAAGAGCAACCCATAGAATTAGTTAAAAGAATAAATGCTCATTATAGTAAAAACAATTATAGACAACAATAACAAATTTAGTTAAAATATAAATGTGTGGTGATAAATATGAAAAGCATTAATAATGTAATAGAACAAGCTGATGATGTAGCTTTAACTCATTCTTTTCAAGATGCTTGTAGCAATAAAGAATTTTATGATTATGCATTCTCTTTAAATGTTAACGAAGAAGTATTGAAAAAGTACACATCTCGCTTAGAAGACTGTTTTGATGAGTATAAAAACTGCCAAAATTGCCAGAATCTTAGCGAATGTAAAAATAAAGTACAAGGTTATAAATATACACCAGAAAAAGACCATGAACTAATAAACTTTTCTTATGTAGCTTGTAAAAAATTAGAAAAAAAACTTCATGACACGGCTTATCAAGCAAATATAGAAGTATTTGAAATGCCAAAAGATATAAAAGAGGCAACTTTAAAAAATCTATATAAAGACGATAAAGCACGCTTACCAGTAATAAAGTATTTTAAAGAATTCATTGATAACTATTCCAATGAGGAAAAGCCAAAAGGCTTATATTTAACTGGTTCTTTTGGTTCAGGAAAAACATACCTAGTTGCAGCACTATTTAATGAAATGGCTAAAAAAGGTGTTAAAAGTGCTTTGATTTATTATCCTGAATTTCTAAGAAGTTTAAAGTCTTCTTTTCAATCAAACTATAATGAAAAATTCGACTATATCAAAAAGGCTCCATTACTATTACTTGATGACATTGGAGCAGAAAATTGCAGTGCTTGGTCAAGAGACGAAGTTCTAGGACCAATACTTCAGTATCGTATGGAAAGTCACTTACCAACATTTTTTACTTCAAACCTAACTATGGATGAACTAGAAACAGCTTTAGCAATTACATCATCACCTGCTGACAAGGTCAAAGCTAGAAGAATTATAGAAAGAATAAAACAATTGACAATAACAATAGAATTAATTAGCAAAAACAGAAGACAATAGAGTTGATTCTGTTTTTTCTTGACAAAAACTTTAAAGTTCATATAATAAATACTACTTTGGAGTGATTATATGCAGGAAAGTAGTGAAAAGGAAAAAATAATAAAAGCATCAATGATAATTCTTGCTATAGCAATAGTTCTTTTCTTAACTAAAGAAACAGAACTAGATAGCAAATCATTTTCATTGTCTTATAAATCAATTAATATTAAAAATATTTCGACAGTAGAAATAGCTGAAAAAATGGGTTACCAAGATGCTAATGTATATACAGAAACTAACAAAACTAAAACAGAGGTTGTAGAAACACCTCAAACTCAAGAACCAGAAAAAGTAAGTAATCCTGTTGTCATCCAGCAACCAACTTGGCGTCTTCCTGTAGAAAGAGGAACTATTTCAAGTTGGCCTAGATATAATCACGTAGCTCTAGACATTACAAGTCCAAGAGGAGTGTATGAAACAATATATCCTGTTGCTGATGGAGTTATATCTGGAATCTACACCGACGGTTATGGTGGAAAAGTCTTAACAATTCACCATGTCATAAATGGAATAAATTACACATCGCAATACGTTCACTTCTCATCTTATGCCCCAAATCTATATGTTGGAAAACCAGTAACCATAAATGATAGTATCGGTCAAATGGGAGCAACCGGTTGGGCAACTGGAATTCATCTGCATGTAACAGTTTTAGATTGTTCGTTGTTTAACGATGCTAACTGTTCTGATACTGGTAAGTTCTTAAGATATGCAAATAGAAGATATTCTGAAGGTTTTTATGGTCTAAGTAGTTTAATGCAAGTACCATATTCTTGGTATAGTAGATAGAAATTTCTACCAATCTATTGCAAAAACCAGAAAAAGTGTTATAATTATCTACGTAAACTTAATTACATTGACAAAGGACACGATAAATTAAGTAATTTTTAAAGAGAGTTCATGGCAGGTGAAAATGAATAAAATCTTAATTTATTACTACCTTTAGAGTAGAATTATTAAAAGTAATTCCGGGTAAAACCGTTATCTAAATGAGAAAAACAAAGGATGGTACCGTGCTTAGCACTCCTGTACTATCCTTTTTATTTTTTTCGAATAAGGAGAGTGATGTTATGCAAATAGAAGTCTTTACACAATCGGCTATAAAAATTACTTCAACCAAGAAAATTTATTTTGACCCATATCAAATAAAAGATAAATATCACGATGCAGATTATATTTTTATAACCCACGATCATTATGATCACTATGATGAAGAATCTATTAAAAACATTCTAAAAGAAGCAACATTCATAATTGTTCCAGAATGTCTAGAGGATAGAGTAAAGAATATAACAAAAAACTATATAACGGTACTTCCAGAGAAAAGTTATAGTGTAGGAGAACTTTCTTTTGAAACTATTCCTTCATATAACACCAACAAGCCATTTCATCCCAAGGAAAAACTTTATGTAGGTTACAAATTAAAAATAGAAGATAAATATTTCTACATCATGGGAGATACAGATGTAACTAATGAAGCTCTAAAAGTGAAATGTGACATTTGTTTTGTACCAATAGGTGGAACTTACACAATGAATGTTAAAGAAGCAGCTGACTATATTAATACTATTAGTCCGAAACTTGCTATACCAATTCATTATGGAAGTATTGTTGGGGATATTAATCTATATAAAGAATTTATAGAGCTAATAAACCCAAGTATAAAAGTAGAAGCATATATAAAATAGGAGGAAAATAAAATGATAAATATTAAAGAAAATGAAAAACTAAGTATAATGAACCACTCTTGTGCTCATCTTTTAGCTCAAGCAGTAAAACATCTATATCCAAATGCCTTATTTTGGGTAGGACCAGTAATTGAAGAAGGTTTCTATTATGATATAGATTTAGGAGATAAAACTCTAACCGAAGAAGATTTACCAGCTATTGAAAAAGAAATGAAAAAACTAGCTAAAGATGGGAAGAGAATAGTTCGTCATGAACTTACTAAAGAAGAAGCCTTAGAAAAGTTTAAAAACGATCCATATAAAATTGATTTAATTAGTAGAATGGATGAAAATGAAGTAACAATATCTTGCTACACTCAAGGTGATTTCACTGACCTTTGTCGTGGCCCACACTTAGAGTCTGTAAAAGAGTTAAAGTATTTTAAACTACTAAAAGTATCAGGTGCTTACTGGAAAGGTGATGCAAAGAATAAAATGCTTCAACGTATCTATGGTATTTGCTTTGATAATGAAGAAGATTTAAATAAACATCTAGAATACCTAGAAGATTGTAAAAATCGTGATCATCGTAAAATTGGTAAAGAATTAGAAATCTTTATGACTGATGATTTAGTAGGACGTGGACTTCCAATGTTCTTACCAAATGGTTATATAATTTGGGAACAATTAGAAAACTATATTAAAGGTAAAGAAAGAAAACTTGGTTACCAACATGTCCTAACTCCATGTGTTGGAAATGTTGAACTATATAAAACTTCAGGTCACTGGGATCACTATAAAGAAAATATGTTTCCAGCTATGGAAGTTGATGGTGAAGCTTTCGTTTTAAGACCAATGAACTGTCCACATCACATGATGATTTATGCAAACAAACTTCATTCATATAAAGACTTACCAATTAGAATTGGTGAAGTTGCTCATGACTTTAGATATGAAGCATCTGGTGCTCTAAAAGGTATTGAAAGAGGAAGACACTTCTGTCAAAATGATGCCCATCTTTTCGTAACTCCAGAACAAATAAAGTCAGAATTTAAAAATGTTGTTGACTTAATATTTGATGTTTACAAAGATTTTGGTATTACAGATTATCGTTGTGTTCTATCTCTAAGAGATCCAGAGGATAAAGAAAAATATCATCCAGATGATGAGATGTGGAACAAAGCTGAAAATGAATTAAGAGAAGTTTTAAATGAATTAGGAATTGAATATACAGAAGAAATTGGTGAAGCTGCGTTCTATGGACCAAAGCTAGACGTTAATGTTACACCAGCAGTTGGAAATGAATATACTTTATCAACTTGCCAATTAGACTTCTGCTTACCAGAAAAATTTGATTTAAAATACGTTGACAAAGATGGTGAAAAGAAAACTCCAGTAGTTCTTCATAGAGCAATTCTTGGTTCTCTAGATAGATTTATGGCATATATCTTAGAAGAAACAAAAGGAGCACTTCCAACTTGGTTAGCTCCAACTCAAGTAAAAGTAATTCCTGTAAACCCAGAATTACATAGTGAATATGGAGAAGAAATTACTAATTTCCTAAAAGATAATGATATAAGAGCAGAGCTAGATAATCGTAATGAAAAACTTGGTTACAGATTAAGAGAAGCACAAACAGAAAAAGTACCATACACTCTAATTCTTGGTGATCAAGAAAAAGAAAACTCAACAATCAGTTATCGTCTATTTGGACAAAAAGATACAACAACAGTTTCAAAAGAAGAATTTGTTAAATTAGTAAAAGAAGAAATAGATACAAAGGCTCTAAGAAAATAATAAAGTCCAAAACATTTTTGAAATACACGAAGACTTTAGCTTTACTAAAGTCTTTTTTATATGATATAATTCCATACGATAAGGAGGCTTTTATAATATGAAAAAAACAAGTAAATTTATTTATGGTTTTCTTCTTCTAATTGCAACAATTTATATTCTACCATTACATGTAGAAGCAATAGACTTAGAATATAAGTCACGAATTAATACTGAAATTTCTGGTCTAGTTGAAAATATCTATCCAAGTTACAATAATCAAGGAAAATTAGATGGTTATCTATTTTTAGTTAGTAATTATTATGAACTAATAAAATATGATTTAAACGATAAGCAAGTATATTACATAAAAGATGAATCTACTGTTGATGGAATAACTACTGATGTAGTAACAACATCTGACACATCTTATCAAGTTAAAGGTGAAATGGATGTTATAATGAAAGTTACTAATGATAATGGTGATGTTATCTTAAAAAAACAATATGGTGGCAATGGCCTTGAATTTAATGCATTTGCATTTAGAAGCTATAATGATTCCGGTATTAATGATGGTTACTATCTAGTTACACTATCTACATCAACAGATACAACTGCTGGTCCTGGCCAAGTATTAGTAAAATATGATTTAAAAGGAAATATTGTCTTCGAAAAAAACACTACAGAGTTTTATAATGATCAATTTTTAGAATCAGTTCTTCTTTATATAAACAATGGTAAGTTAGACTCTGCATTTAGTATTGATGATTCAGCTGGTTCAATTGCAAGAACAAGTTTTGAAGACGGAAATGAAATATTTAACATAACTCCAGACTACACTCCATACAGAATTAATTTAAGTTATACTAAAGATGGTATGGTTGATGGAATCATTGTAATTGGTAATGATTATGAAAACGAATATTTAGTAAAATACAATTTATCTGGACAAGAAGTATTTAGAAAAACAATTTCAGATTATGGGCAATACAGTATAAAGAGTAGTAGACTTCCTAACGGTACTTATGATGGCTATGTAGCAACAGCTATAAGTTTAGGTAACACTATTGGAACAGCAGTCCTAAAATATGACTTAAATGGTAATCTTATAAATGAAAATATCTTTGATGAAAACATTTACTGGATCGATTATTCAATTAATAATTATACTGCTGCAGGTATTCAAGCTGGACTTATATTTATAGCTAGAGTAGATGAAGGCCTATTACAATTAAAGTTTTCTTACCCAACTTATGAGATTGTAAAGGATACTAGTGATGAAGGAACAATCTCAGTTGATGATGCCGCTATTGCTGGTGACATAGTAAAAGTTAGTGTTACTCCAAAAGACGGGTACGTTTTAAAAAGAGTTGTTGTTATGGATGAAAATGGTAAAGAAATCGAAGTAAGAGAAGATGGCACATTTATTATGCCTGCTGGAAAAGTAACAGTTGTAGCTTTATATAGTAGACTTGTAAATCCTGATACAGCATCAGCTTGCTACGTAATACTAGCAACCATCATCTTAATGTCTTTTGGAACCATTTTAGCAACAAAGACTAAAAAGAAAAATGTGGCTTAAAACACTGACAAAAGCAAACTAAAAAACGAGGTCAAGAAGAAATTAAAAGTTTCTTCTTTTTCTTTGTCAATTTTTTGTAAAGTGTCAAAAACTTGTCTGTTTTACATTTACTTTTAAACATAACTTGGGTAATATATAATTAAGCTGTGGCTGATAGTGGGAAAAAGTGGGGGATTTATATGTTTATTGGAGAATATCATCATTCTATTGATGATAAGGGAAGACTAATAATTCCATCCAAGTTCAGAGATGAACTAGGAACTAGTTTTATTATTACTAGAGGCATTGAAAATTGCCTATATGTTTACTCTCTTGAATCTTGGAACAAGATTGTTGATAAACTTGAATCCTTACCATTTACAAAGAAAGACGCAAGAACATTTACACGATTTTTCTTATCAGGCGCCAGTGAAGCAGAACTTGACAAACAGGGCCGTATTAATATTACCTCCCCACTAATCTCTTATGCTAAAATTACTAAAGAATGTATAGTAATTGGTACAGGAGATAGGTTAGAAATATGGTCAGAAGAATTATGGAATGAATTCTTCACTTCTGCTAAAGACAGCATGTCAAACATAGCCGAAAATCTATTTGAAGGTGTGAGTATATAATGGAAAAACATATTAGCGTATTACTAGAAGAGTCAATTTCTTCCCTTAACTTAAATGATTCTAGTATTATAGTTGATTGCACACTAGGTTATGGTGGACACAGTAGTAACATCTTGGCAAGAATAAAAAGAGGGTATTTATTCGCCTTTGACCAAGATAGTGAAGCAATTCGGCATAGTACTGAGCGATTATCATCAATCGGTACTAACTTCACTATCATCAAAAGCAATTTTGTTAACTTAAAAGAAGAGTTAGCAAAAAGAAACATTTATAAAGTCGATGGAGTCCTATTTGATTTAGGAGTTTCATCGCCTCAATTGGACGACAAAACAAGGGGATTTTCTTATCATGAAGACGCCAGATTAGACATGCGTATGGATAAAGATAATCCTATCTCAGCTTATGAGATTGTTAATAATTATACAAAAGAAGAATTAGCAAATATCTTCCTCAAATATGGAGAGGACAAATTTTCACGAAACATTGCCAAAAAAATAGTAGAGTACCGTGAGAATAAACCAATAGAAACAACCCTAGAATTAGTTGAAATAATTAAAAGTGCTGTTCCTATGAAGTTTAGAAAAGATAAACATCCTGCTCGTCAAATATTCCAAGCAATTAGAATAGAAGTAAATCATGAACTAGATGTCATAGAACCTGCCTTAGAACAAGCACTATCTATTCTAAATGTTCACGGTAGAGTAGCGGTAATTACTTTCCATTCTCTAGAAGATAGAATTGTAAAAAACTTCTTTAAAGAAAAATGTGCAATAGATAAAAAATTACAAGGTATGCCTAATATTCCAGAAGAATATTTACCAGACTATAAATTAGTAATAAATAAAGCTATTGTACCAACAGAAGATGAACTAAAAAATAATCCAAGAGCAAGAAGTGCCAAACTTCGCGTTATAGAAAAGATAAAATGAAAAGGGTGATACAATGAAAAAAGTAAAAAAACGAATTAAAATTTCTAAGTTCGAAAAACTATTATACGCTTTAGCAATAACTTTACTTGTTTTATCACCTGTATCAATAGTTTTTTCCAAAGCAACTTTATCTAAGATGAATTTTGAAGTAGAAAAAAAGAAAAATGATATAGAAGAACAACAAAAGACTAATGAAGGATTAGCTATGACTATTAATGAATTAGCTTCACTTACTAAAATTCAACAAGTTGCAGAAGAACAAGGATTGAGTTATAATAATGACAATATAAAAACAGTACCTGATGAAAAATAGGAGTGATGAAATTGAAAAACAAAAAGAAGGGAAACAATGTACGCTATTCAAAAGCAATCATAATTTTTTCTCTTCTTTTGTTTGCTTTAATAGCGGGAAGATTAGTTCAATTATCTTTATCAAAAGAAGTTGATGGTGTAAATTTAAAAGAACTTGCTAGTAAAAGAACCACACGTACTCAAGTACTTAGTGCTAAACGTGGTAACATTTATTCAAATGATGGTGAAGTACTAGCTCAAAACGTTTCTGCTTATAAATTAATTGCCTACTTAGACTCAAAAAGAACAACAGATCCTAAAAATCCTCAACACGTTGTTGATAAAGAAAAAACAGCTGAAGCCTTAGCACCAGTTCTTGGTATTGAAAAAGATGAAATATTAAAATACTTAAGCAAAGAAAATGTTTATCAAACTGAGTTTGGTGTAAAGGGAAAAAATTTAACTGAATTAACTAAGAAACAAATTGAAGACCTAAATCTACCAGGTCTTGGTTTTATTGAAAGTTTTAAAAGATATTATCCAAAAGGAGAATTTGCATCCTACACTATAGGTTATGCTAAAACTAATACTGATGATGAAACTGGTAAGGAAACAATAACTGGTGAAATGGGTATTGAAAAATCTTATGAAAGTGTTTTAAAAGGTGAAGATGGCTATATTACTTATCAAAAAGACTTAAAAGGCTATCAAATACCAAATACCCCAGTCCTAAAAAAAGATGCCACTCAAGGAAAAGATATTTATTTAACTATTGAAAGTAATGTTCAGTTCTTTATTGAACAAGCTTTAAAAAATGTAGATGCTGAATATGACTTTGATTGGTTCCATATAACAATAGCTGATGCTAAAACAGGAGCAATTCTAGGTACTTCAACATATCCATCATTTGATCCAAATACTAGAAACATTACTAATTATCTTGATATGATGTTAGCATCCCCTTACGAACCTGGTAGTACCATGAAAACATTTACTTATATGGCTGCTATGGAAAATGGTGTTTATGATGGAACTGAAACTTATACTTCTGGAGTTTATGTTACAAAAGACGGAACAGAAATAGGTGACTGGAACCGTGATGGTTGGGGTGTAATTAACTTCGACAAAGGTTATGCCATGAGTAGTAATACTGCAATTATTAATATGATTGAACGTCATATGGATAGTATGATGTTAAGACAATATTTCAAAAAACTAGGATTCGGTAAAAAAACTGGTATTAATTTACCAAACGAAAGTGCCGGTAAAATAGATTTTAAATATGAAACAGAAGTATATAATGCTGGTTTTGGTCAAGGTATAACAACAACACCAATTCAAAATATTCAAGCTCTAACTTCACTAACAAATGATGGTATCATGCTAAAACCATACATCGTATCTAAAATAGTAGATCCAGATACTGGTGAAGTAATACTAGAAAATAAACGTAACGAAACAGAAAGAGTAGCATCAACTATGACTGTTCAAAAGATGCTTCAACTTATGGATGATTGCGTAAATATAGATGGCAATACTGGTACTTGGTATAAATTATCATCAGGTGAATTAATTGGTAAAACAGGTACTTCCCAAATAGCTAGTGAGAATGGTACTGGATACTTAGCTGGTAAAGAAAATGTTATTTCTTCATTTTCTGGAATTTATCCAAAAAGTAATCCTCAATATATAATTTATGCATCAGTAAAAAGACCAACAGGTGGTAGTACTAAACCAATCTCAAATGCTGTTAAAGAAATAGTTAATAATTTAAGTAAATATTATGGTACCGAAGATCAAACAACTTCCTCTACCAAAGTAGAAGATTTCAAACTAGATAACTATGTAAATAAAAAGACTGAAGACGCTAAAACAACACTAGATGCCAAACAAATAAAATATATAGTTATTGGTAATGGTACCAAGATAATAAAACAATATCCAGAGAAAAATGATACTATGACAAGTGCTGATACACTATATTTAATAACTAATGATACAACACTCCTAGTACCAAATGTTGTAGGCTTATCATCAAAAACAGCTAAGAATCTTCTTCAAAAACTAAATATAAAAGTAACTCTAAATGGTGTAGGCTATGTAACAGAACAATCCATACCAGAAGGAACTACTATAACACCAGGTATGGAAATAAATCTAACCCTAAATCCTAAGTTCTCTACTTAGAGGTGATAACATGTATCAAGAAAAATATGATAAAATAACCAATATTATTACTATAATTGTAGTCATAGTAGTTTTTCTTCTTCTAATAATTTTTAAAATAATACCAGACTTAAAAACCATACGTGGAAGTAGTGATACTTATATTAATTATGATAAATATGACACAGTAATAGGTATAAAAATAAATATTAATACAGATTTCCTCTTAGTGATTACAGATAACAAAGTCGAAAACATTGTATTTTTATCTAATAATTCTCTTTATCTATACAATCAAAATATAGAGGGAAACACTTTAAGTAAATCTTTAACTGATATCATAAATATTTTAAGAAATAATGATGTCTTACTAGATGAACTAACTCTTATAAAATATCAAAGTAATACTTCCTATGATAATGTCAAAAAAATACTTACAACCAACTTAAACGTAGAAGAATTAACATCTACTTATCAACTTCTAGCAGAAGAGTATAATATCAAAACTTACCAAGATAATACTGAACAGCTTCAAGTAATAGAAGCCTACTCAAAAGAATTAACTAGAAAGTATAAGAATGAAAAAATTCTTGAAGAAACTATTAATGAGTATACAAAAAACGAAGTAAAATCTTATGCTGATAATGTCTATAGTAAATTAGAAGTCTATGCAAAAAATGTTGAAAATCAAGAAATATATTCAACATCTCTAATAATTACTGATATCCCAGCTAATAAAGAATTGACTTTATATCCTAGTGTTGACAGTTGGTATTATATAAAAAATCATCAAGTTTATGCTTATATAAATCTTAAAACTACTACCAATAATTATGATTTCTGTTATAATGGTAGTATAGATAATATGAAGGAAGGAAAATGTTCATGAAAGCCACTGTAAATATACGTAATTGGATAATAATAATATTATGTATAACCATAGTATGTATGGCTATTGGTTTTGCTTTTCTTTCTATGCAACTTGAAAAAAATAGTAATAATATTCCAATTCATGATGTTTCTTTTACAAATATAAATCCAAGAACTCCTGTCCAAGGTGGTACAAAAGTCCCTAATGCGACAGTAAGTATTACTAATTCAAGTCAAACAATAAATTTTAAATTTAATTTATATTCTCCAACAGATGAAATTAGTTATCGTATAACAATAAAAAACAAAGGTACAATTGATGCTGAAATAGTTAATTTAATTGAGTATCCAGATTACTTAAATGATACTAATGCTGCTAAACAAATTTATCCAGTAGAAATAAAACATAATAATATTATTGGTAAAGTATTAGCACCAGGAGAAGAAACAGAATTAAATGTAGCTGCAACGTTTAACTATAAAGAATTACCAAAAGTAGTTACAGCACCATATCAAATAACTATACTAACAAAAAGTCCTGAAAAGTAAAATTGGAAAATTTCCAATTTTTTTATTTTGGCAAATGTTGTCACTTAATATATATTTATGGTATAATAACGATAATAGGAGTAGTATGTGGTATGAAAAAGAATAAAAAAAGTAAAGAAAATAAATTTCCCATATTAATTTTTTTGTTGTCAATTATCATGTTATTACTTGGCTTTTATTACGAATATGTAGCAAGTCCTACAAGAATACTAAAAAAAGCCCTTATTAATATCACATCGAATATAACTGATGTAATGGAAATGTTTGAATTCCAAACAGGTATACCTCAAAGTAATACCAAGACACAAACTATAAAAGTATCAGCAAATACTAGTAATTATAAATCAAATTTTGATCTACAAAAATATAACAAAAAACTATCAAATATAAACTTTTCTACTTTAACAAAAAATCTAAACGAAACAAATACAACAATTAAAATAATAACTGATACAAAAAATAAAAAAAGACTACTAAAGACTGATAGTTATCTTGGTAATAAAAATCTAATAAACACAAAAACTCTTATTGAAAACTCAACAGAATACTATTATGATCCAACTATAAATCCTAACTACATAAATCTTGGTAATAATACTTATTTTGAATCGGTTAATGATAACACAACTACAAACGATAATTTAAAATATTTGCATGAATATATAGTCCAAGAAATATCTACTACTTTAATAACAAAAGTCCAAAAAGAAAAAGAAGATGACTACAACAAGATATTTGTAAAATTAAGTAATAATGATTTAAATAAAACTATAGATACAGTAATTGATAATCTAAAAAAAGATAAAAGAGCTAGTACAATTCTAACTAGTTATAAAAAATATTTTACAATTGATAAAAAAGAGTTGAAAAGTAGTTTAAAAAACGTTAATATAGATTTCACTGTATACGTGGAGAAATATACTTATAAAATTAAAAAGTACAGTATTAATATTACAAACAAAGAAGATGATATAGAAATTATCTATCAACCAGATACAAAAAGTTCCGGTAGTGGAAGTATAGAAATAAATAATGTTAAAAAATATACATACGAATACAAAGAAACAAGTAAATCAAAAGAAGTAATATTATATAATGAAACAAATAGTAAAATAGGAGAAATATCCCTAGCAAAAACAAATACTGGTGTTCTTTTTGATGGTAATACTTTAATAAACGGAAGTGAACTAAATATAAATTATATTTATAATATTCTAAATTTAAAAAAGAAAAAGTCATATGATGAAGAACAACAATTAATAATAAGACATTCTAGTAAAAATCAAGAAATATTAAATTTAGACTTAGTCATAAATACAAAAGTAGAAGCAAAAAGTAGAATATTAGAAAATACTAAAGATACAATAATAAAAAGTTCTCTAACAGAAGAAAAACAAACTACCTTAAATGATAAGTACATAAATTTATTTAATGAATTAAATCAAAAGAAGGAGTAATATCATGACCCCAAAAAAGAAGAAAAAAGATAGCGTACTAAAAAAAATAATACCTAAAACTACATCTGAAAAAATATTAACACTAGTATTTATACTACTATTAGTAACAGTCATAACTCTACTTTGTATCGCTATATCAAAAAAAAATGAGTATAAACAAAAACAAAGTGCCGATATAGTAATACCAATAGTAGAAAAAGAGACTAATAATACTCTCAATGTTGATATATCAGAACTAAGTGAAAATTCATTAAAAGATTATTCTTTTCACATTACAAACTACAAAGAAAATAATATTAATAAAGAAGAAGCATCTTATAGTATTTTCCTAAGTACAAATGATAATGATGTAACATTAAAGTTATACAAAAATGGTACAGAAGACAACTTATTAAAAGACTTAACTGAGTATGAAGTAAAAGATTTAAAATTAGAAAAAAATACTAAGCAAGATGATGTATACACTTTAATTATAAAAGCTAATAAAACAATAGAGAAAAAGCAAAGTATAAAGATTCAAATAGTAAGCCAACAAATTGACAAATAATGTAGAATAATATATACTAAAAAGGAAAATATGGAGGAATAAAATGGATAATATTGGAACAATTGATACAAACGAAAAAGTAGTTATTTTAAAAGACGGAAAAGAAGTTGAATGTGATATACTATTTACATTCGACTGTGAAGAAACACAAAAATCATACATAGGATATAGCGATAATAGTATTGCTGAAAATGGTAGAAAAAACATATATGTGTCATCATATGATCCACATGCAGAAAATATAGTTTTTGAAAACATAACAGACCCAAATGAAATGAAAATGGTACAAGATGTCTTAGTACAACTAGATGAAGATAGTAGAAGATAGTTAGGAGTAGATTAAAATGGATGAAAATAAAATAAATTATAGTGATCTTGCACTAAGACGTGGTGATAGTCCAACAACTATTAATGAAAAATTACTTACTGAACAAACAGAACATATTTTTTCAGAAGATCAAGCATTAGAAATACTTTCTGAATTTGAAAACAATGGTATTCAAGCTGGTATGGCAAAACAACTTGAAGTATTATTAGCAAACAAAGAAGAGTATGAAAACGCAATAGGTGAAAATCAAGATAAGAAAGAAATAATAGTAGAAAACGATAATCCAAAGCCAGAAAATATTAGAGGATATGATGAGGCAATAGCTCAATCAAGAGAGGAAATTCGAAAAATAAATGAGCAAATTGCCGCTTTAGAAAAAGGCTTAGAAGAAATGAATAATACCCAAAATCTAGAAACAGACTCACCAGTTCCAGAAGAAAGAGCTCCAGAAGAGCCACAAAATCCAACAACTCCTGCAACTCCACAAGATGAAGAGCCTAGAGTAATAGATAGAACACCAGTAGAAAACAATCCAGAGATATCACAAGATGAAGTTTCTCATAGAGTGCCTGTAAGAGTAGTCAAAAAACAAAATGAAGCCCCTCATGTAGTACCTGTAAGAAGAGTTGAAACAAGAGTAATAAATGAAATTCCTTCACACATTGCTAGAAACACTGAAGAAAAATCTCCAGAAGAACCACAAAATCCGGCAACTCCTGTAACTCCACAAGATGAAGATACTAGAGTAGCCGAGGCAAGACCAGTAGAAAACAATCCAGAGACTACTCAAGATACTACTGATTCAAAAGAATGGAAAAACAATCCAAATGATTACAGAACTATATTAAGAGAAATTGAAAAAAGTGAAAACGAATTGAGACACTTAAATTCTGAAAGAGATGCCCTAAAAGCAGCACAAGGAAATATGCCAGAAACAAGTTATCAAAGAGAAATGAGTACTATTGAAAGATTCTTGGCAGGAGAACAATTAAAATTAGACCAAAATAGAAACTTAGCTAATAACTATGAAGCCACATATTCTCTATTAAAAGACTTGGATGGACTAACTGGACAACCTAATAATTCACGTGATGCTCAAGATAGAGAAGCAAGAGAAGAAGAAATTACAGCAAAAAGAAAAGAGTTAGCATCACATATGGATGAGTTAACTGACACTTTAGCTGCAGAAGTAAGAAACAGAGTTCTCTCTGAAAGAGCAAACCGTAATAATAATGTTGCAGGTTTAACACCAGAACAAATAATTTCTAGATATGCTCCATTTGCAGAAATATATGACAATAATGGAATAAAAGAAACAGATCCACAAGTTTTAGTAGCAGAAGCTGAGCGTCAAATTAGAGAAAGAGAAGCAGCAAAAGAAGAAACAGCTCATAAAGTAGCAGTAAGAAGAATAGAGCCAAATAGAGTAATAAATGTAATTCCTTCACGTGTAGCCGGAGCTCAAGAAGAAACAACTCCAGAACCAGTAATTGCAGCAGCACCTACAAGAAGAAATGCAAATCTAGAACTAACACCAGATGAAGTAATAAGAAGATATGGACCTGCAGCAAGAATATATGACCAAGCAGGAATTACTGGAACTAGAGCACAAAGACTAGTTGCTGATGCCAGAGCTAGTTTAGAAAATCAAAACACTAACAATAATGTTATTGATGCTCAAGTTGCAACAACACCCGTACCAGAAAGAAATACTGCACCTACATCAGAAGAACAAAGAGAAAATACCGCTGTTATTACACCAGCAACAAATTCAAATAACCCAGCAGCTCCATTACATAATAGTGATGCACAAAGTGAATATAATGAAGCCTTACAAGATTTCTTAAAAATATTTGACGATGAAAGAAAAGAAACTGAAGAAAAAGGTCCTTTTACAACGATGGAAGCTTTAAATGAGTTCCATGATAAGTACTTTCCATTAAAAGAAAAAGCCAATGAAAGATTAGTTAATGCTAAAAAAAGATTAGAAGAGAGCAGAGCTAAAAATGCAGAACAACCTAGGACAACTAATACTCCAAATTCCAGTATTTTGGCTTTACCGGCAGCAAATAAGGAAAAAAGTCCAGTACTAGGCTTACCACCACATGTAGAATCAAAAGATACAAATGATAACAACAAAAAAACAGGGTCAACTGGTAATAAAGCACCAGGAAATAATGCAGAACCAAACTTTAGTATTCCAGCACTACCACCACATGTTCCAGAAAAGAGTGAAATAATAGATACATATGAAGGAAATCCAGGACCAAATATGCCTAAGAATCCAGTACCAGGATTGCCACCACATAAAGAACCAGAAAAGCAACCAGAAAATAATGAAACTAAAGTAAAAAAAGGTCTTTATACTATAATGGAAGAATTAACAGACGGACTTGAATTAACAAGAAAAATGAATGGTAAGTATACTGCAAGTAACATTAGAGTAGTTAAGGGATTCAAAGAAGAATTAAAATCAGGAAACGTACTATATAATATTGTTCACTTTGTTCCAGCTGTAGTAGCAATGCCAATTAATTTTGTTAGAAAAGTAGTAAATAAATTAACATATTCAATAAAAGAAAGAGAAAACATTGAAAAATTTAAGGAGAGACTTTCAAAACTAAGTCAAGAAGACCTAGAAACAATTTGGAATGAATATCGTGGAACTAGAGTTATCCAAGAAAGATATGCTGGAATCGTAAATACACTACTAAATGAAAGAATGCAAGAATATGCAGCTTCAAAAGTAGCAGTATTAGATAAAAAAATAGCAGGAGGATATCAAGTATTATTCTCTGCAATGCAACAAGTTGAAGCTTGTGATGAGCTTCTAAAAAAAGAAACCAATCCTAAGAAAATAGCTGTTATAAAACAAGAAAGAGCAAACATTCTAGCTGGAAAGGCAGAAATGATAAGTAATCTTCGTTCACAATATATAGAAGCAAACCAAATACTAAATGGCGGAGCTCACGGATTTGCTGAAGACATGAAAGCAGCAAGAACTAAGTTATCAATTGTTGGAAAAAGATTTGCTAAAGATCATGACTTCAACAATGAATTAGCTGCAAAACAAGCTGAAATAGAAAAAAGAGAAAATGCAGCAATTGCAAATGGTGATAACGAAGCAGCCCTAAGAGCCTTTGTAGATGGTGAAGTACTATTAATGGGAAAAACAGAAATAAAAAAGACACTATTTGGACAACAATCAGTTGGTGAAAAATATAGTATGCCACTAGTTGATATGCTAAATTATAGTGATGATCCATTTGTAAGAGATTTATTAAGAACTGTTGCTTACGTTGGAATGGGTATTAGTGCTGCTAATGCACTTATAACTCACGGTCCAAAGAGTGATGCTCTACTACAACAAAATAAAGCTGATACTGATAGAGTAAATGCTGCAAATGATGCAACAATCGAACAAGTTCATCAAGCAGGAGATACTTTAACAGGAAACAGAGATGACTTTATTACAGGAATGCAATCACAAACAGGAGAAACAAGTGTAAATATTAGTCAATCATTAGAAAGAGAAACACTAGATTCTAATAGTTGGTATTTAGGTACCGAGTATAATAAAATGGATGCATTTAACCATGCACGCTATAATGCAATGTCAGATGCTGCCAAAGCTAAATTAGAAGATATAGCAACAAAATGCTATAACAACCAAATTACTGATACTCAAGCCCTAGAATTGATTAAAGAAGTAGCAAATACTCAACATCAAAACTTAATTGACATATATACAGAGTATCAACCAATATTAGAACAATATGCTTCAACTCATCCATTTGATTTACATGGTGTACAAGAGAGTATGCAATTTGTACTTGATCACCCGGATGCTGTAATAAAGATGAATGAGGGTATGGTTGAATCTATCCAAGTCGGTGAAGAATTAGCTGGTTTATCAGCTGAACACATCGCAGCAATTAACTCACTACCAAGTGATTTAGCAACAACACTATTTGGAGTAGCAACTTCAACTGCCGCTTTAACATATCAAGCAGCTTCTACTATGAATAACAATGTAAAATCAGGAAAGTATGGTAATGAAACAACAGATATGATTCAAGATTATATTGATAGTAAAGCAAAAGCTAATGAAGCAGCACCAGAAGAAAAATCAAGTGGAAGTGGAAAGAGTAGATAAAGTTAAAACAAAAGACTGTCAAAAACAGTCTTTGTTTTTTTCTAGCAAATATTGCTTGTTAATAAATGTATAACATGATATCATTAAAATAGAGGTGAGAAAATGAAAAAGGTAAAATATTTAGTAGCATTATTATTAGGAGTACTTATAGTAACAGGTTGTCAAGGCAAAGATCAAACAAAGACAATGGTTTGTTCAAGGACAATTAATCAAGAGCAAGCTTCAATGGATTTAAGTTATACAGTAACTTATACAGGTGACTATGTAGAAAAAGTGGAAAGTATTGAAAAAGTAACTTCAACAGATACAAGTGCTTTAAATTCTTATAAAGAAGAAATAGAAGCAACATACAAACCATATGCCAACATAAAATACTATGATACCGAAGTAACAGTTGATGGAAATACTTTAACTAGCAAAGTAACAATTGATTATTCAAAGATCGATTACAAAGAATTTACTAATATTGATTCAGCAAATTCCCAAATATTTACTTCTGATGGAAAAGTAAAACTTGAAACTATGGAATCATTATATGAACAAATCGGAGCAACTTGTACAAAAAAGTAGACTCTAAAGCAACAAAAAAGTTGCTTTTTCTTTGATTGACAAAGATAAAAAAACACGATAGAATAAATACATGTTTAGGAGGAAAAACATGACAAACGAAAAATATTTAGTAATTAATGGTGGTAGTTCATCATTAAAATTCGCACTATACTCAATGCCAGAAGAAAAAGAATTAATAAATGGATATATTGAGAAAATTGGTGCCCCAGATTGTTTCTGGACTTTAAAAATAAATGGAGAAAAAATTAAGCATGAAGCTCCTTTAAAAAACCATTTAGAAGCTGTTGAAACTATGATGAAAGAATTAATTGACAACAAGATAATTGAAAGTATAGCAGAAATAAAAGGAGTAGGTCATCGTATTGGACATGGTGGAGAATATTATCCATCTTCAGTATTAATTGATGATGAAGTAATTAAGCATATTGAAGAACTAACAAAGTTAGTACCATTACATCATCCTGGTCAATTAGCAGGTATTAGAGCAATGGAGCAAGAATTATCAAATGTACCACAAGTTGCTGTGTTTGATACATCATTCCATCAAACTTTACCAAAAGAAAATTATATTTATGCTGTACCATATGAATGGTATGAAAAATATGGAGTTAGAAGATATGGTTTCCACGGAAGTAGTCATCAATATATAACTCAAGAAATGCAAAAGAGACTTGGTAAAAAAGATGTTAATCTAATTATTTGCCATATTGGTTCTGGAGCATCAGTAGCAGCTATAAAAGATGGTAAGAGTGTAAATACTTCATTAGGTATGTCAGCAATTGAAGGTTTAATAATGGGTACACGTTGTGGTTCAATAGATGTATCAATTCCAGAATATGTTGCTAAAGAATCAGGAAGAAGCATTGATGATATAATGCAAGATTTAAGCAAGAAATCAGGTTTACTTGGAATCTGTGGTAAAAACGATTTCCGTGATGTTGAAGAGTTAGCTGATCAAGGTGATGAAAAAGCTAAATTAGCTTTAGAAATGGTTGAAAATTCAGTTGTTAAGTATATTGCTCAATACTATTTTGAATTAAATGCAGATGTAGATGCAGTTATTTTCACAGCTGGTGCTGGAGAAAATGATATTGACTTAAGAGCAGGAATAATGAGAAAAATTGAAAAACCAATGAACATTACTTTCGATGCCGAAGCTAATAACAATATCGCTAAATTCAGATCTGAAAGAGAAGGAATCATTACTAAAGAAGATTCAAGTATTCCAGTATATGTAATTCCAACAGATGAAGAGTTAATGATTATAAGAGATACATACGAAACAGTATCAAAGTAAAATAAAATTTAAAATATACTAATTGAAAGTACGCCAAAAGCGTACTTTTAAATCTACTAAAATTAAATATAATGCTATACTAATATAGAAAGAATTAAGTTTGGTGATCATATGAAACATATCTTTATAGTAAATCCAATTTCCGGAAAAGGTAAAACTTTAAAAGCAGTAGATAGAATAAAAAAAGTCTGTGAAGAAGAAAATTTAGATTATGAAATATATTTTACAGAATACCCTAAAGATGCTACCAAGATAGCAAGAAAATACCGTTTTACTAAAAATATAATTTATAGTGTTGGTGGAGATGGAACTTTAAACGAAGTACTAAATGGTATAGTAGGAACAAAAAACTTACTAGGCGTAATTCCAGCTGGCTCTGGAAATGATTTTTATAAAACACTATCCAAAATAGATGAAGAGTACCCAGTAATTGATATTGGTAAAGTAAATGACCGCTATTTTATAAATATTATAAGTATTGGAATAGATGCCGAAGTTGCAAACAATGTATCTTTAATGAAAAAAAGAAAAGTACCAACTAATCAAATATATAATGCTAGTCTAATATATACATTTTTTAAATATAAATATAAAGATATAGAATTATCAATTGATGAAAAAGAACAGAAAAAAGGAAAATGTACCATCTTAACAATTTGTAATGGACAAGTTTATGGAGGAGGCTATAAAATTGCTCCTAGTGCTAAACTAACTGATGGCTATTTTGACGTCTACTATGTAGAAAAAGTAAATAAGCCTCAACTCCCATCATTAATAAATATGTTAAAGCAAGGAATACATGAAAAACATAATAAAGTTCATAAAAGCCAAGCTACTAAAATCAAATTTAAATGTGATAAAGAACTAGTTTGTAATATTGATGGAGAAATTATGACAGCCAAAAAATTTAATGTTAAAATAATACCCAATGCCATCACCATTTATAACAACAAAGAACTTATTAAAAAGTTCACAAGATAAAGATTAATTTAATAGAAAAAACAGTCGAAATAAAACGACTGTTTCTTTTTTTAATTTCATAAATTCCAAACATAATATTATTAGAAAAGTTATTTTGACTGATATTTTTTTCTAGAAAGTAAAAATTGCTACTATTTTTAACTTGAAAAGCAAAAATTTGATTGACAAAAACATCATAACAGGTTAGTATAGTGAGCTAACTCTAAGAACTAATTCTTAGAAAAAACAAGTGGGAGGAAATATAAATGGTTAAAAACTCTAAATTGAAAAAACTGTTTACATGGCTTTTTGTAATAGCTGGAATATTTGGCCTAACAATAGTTGGAAATGCCCAAGATGAAGCAGGGAAAATTATTGTATCCAAAACAGCAACAAAAATCTATGATGAAACAAGTGATGACAACTTAGAAAAAGGTAGATATGCTAAAGTAAATCTATCAGTAAACGCTAATCCATACAATACATCAGTAGTAACCAATGGCAAACTTGACATTGTGTTAATATTTGATAGTTCAAATAGTATGGCAACAAAATCTGGTCGTTTTAGTACAACTACTAGAATGCAAGATGCTAAACAAGCAGCCAAAGACTTTGCTAATACTTTAATGGATAACAAAGGAACTGTAAAAATTGGTATAGTTGAATTTGGAACTCAAGTAATGGACGTTCAAGAAATGACAGATAGTAAAACTACCGTTACTAGATTCATTAACAACAAGTTAAACATACCAAGAGATAATCAAGATGGTGGTACTAATTTACAAGCTGCTATTGCCAGAGCAAAAACAGTACTAAATAATGGAAAAAGAGAAGATGCTAAACAAATAGTTATCATTCTAACAGATGGAGTTCCAACTTTCTTTAACTATAATGGGACTAGATATGGAACAGGTCAAGACGATAGTGAAGTTAATTACAACTGCAGATTGCAAATAATAGATTATATTTGCGATAGCCAAAGCCCATCAGATGCGGCTAAAACTGAATTAGATAACTTAAAAACAACTCATAAAACATCTGATGTATATACAATTGTTTTTGGTAATGAGAAAGAAGCAACAGAAAAATTAGCAAAAATAAATCCAGAAAATAAAGATCCATTATACAAAAACTACAATGCCTTAACTGGTGATGATTTAAAGAAAATGTTTGAAGATATCTCAGAACAATTAATGAACATAATTGGAAAAAATAGTGTTGTAACAGACATAATTCCAAAAGAGTTTAAATTAACAACTGACTCAAAACAATCTTTAATAGAACAAGGTGTAGAAGTTGTAGAAAATAATGATGGAACAACTACCTTAATTTGGAATATTGGTAATGTTGAAGCCAATAATATAAAAGAATTAACATATGAAGTAAAAGCTGAAGATGATTATCATGGTAGTATTTATACTAACCAAAGTGCAACTCTAAAAACAACAGTTGCTGAAGATAATCCTTATTATGATAAAATATCTCAAGAAATAACTTTTGAAAAACCAACAGTTGAAATACCAGCAATAACAAAAGATGATCATTATAGTGAAAATCCAAGTTACATAGGTTATGCCTCATCAACAATTACTGGTACAAGTATTCTAAATAATGATTTAAATAAAGAGATAAAAACCGATAAAACAAAAGCAAATGACACAGTAGTAGTAAAAGATGAAATCATTATAAATGAAACATCAACAGTTGTTAAAGTAGTAGGTGAAACTAATAAATATCAAATTACTAAAGATGGAGTTTTACAAGGTAGATTAACAGTTAATGAAGATGGAACATTTACATTTAATGCTACAAATGAAGCATCAGGTGAAGTAGAATTTACTTATCATATAAAAAGTACAATTAATACTCATCATGAAACAGAGTTTGTTTATAGTAACGATGCAAAAGTAACATTACTAATAAACTCTCGTCAAAAAACATCTATCTCTGGTGTAAAAGTTTGGCATGATGCCAATAATAATGATGGCCTTCGTCCAACTACTATAACAGTAAAATTACTAGCAAATAATCAAGAAATATCTTCACAAGAAGTTAGTGCTTCTACTAATTGGGCCTATGAATTTACCGATTTATATGTCTATGAAGAAGGACATGAAAATGAAGAGAATTATTTAATAGACTATACTGTTAAAGAATTAAACGTTCCAGGTTACACAACAGAAATAACTGGAACAACAATCACTAATACTCATGAAATTGATACATCAGTAGAAGTATCAGTAAGAAAAGTATGGGATGATGCTGCTAATCAAGACGGTCTACGTAAAGAAATTACAGTAGCCTTACTTGCCAATGGTAAAGAAGTAGACACTATTACTTTATCAGACACAAATAACTGGACATATACATTTAACAATTTACAAAAATATGAAGATGGTAAAGAAATAAAATATACAATCGAAGAAAAAACAACATTAGATGGTTATACAGTAGAAATAACTGGTTCAGTAAAAGAAGGTTATACAATTACAAATACACATACTCCAGTAACTATTGATATAACTGGTGAAAAAGTATGGTTAGATAATAATAACAATGATAATACAAGACCAGAAAGTATAACTTTAAAATTACTTGCTAATGGTAAAGTTATTAAAACTACTACAGTAACTAGTAAAACAACAACAAATAATTGGACTTATGAATTTAAAGATTTACCAAAATTTGAAAATGGAAAAGAAATTATTTATACAGTTGAAGAAGTACCAGTTGAAAATTATGAAACTTCTTATGATGAAGAAAATCCATTTATAATTATTAATACTCATGAAAATGAGCAATTAGAATTATCTGGTGAAAAGACATGGAAAGATGCTAATAACCAAGATGGAATTCGTCCTAATTCAATTAAAGTTACTTTAATTGGAAAAGTAGGAGACAAAACAATATATACTTCAGAAAAAATAGAAGTAACTGCAACTACTAACTGGAAATATAATTTTGGAAAAGTAAATAAATATTATGAAGGTCAAGAAATTACTTATACTGTAATTGAAGACAATGTTGAAGGATACAATGTTGAGTACAATGGTCTTGATATTACTAATACTCACACACCAGAAACACTAGATATTGCCGGAACAAAAGTATGGAATGACTCAGATAATCAAGACGGAATAAGACCAGAAGAAATCACTGTAATTTTAAACAAAACTGTAGCAGGAGTAACAACAAAAGTAACAGAGACTGTAGTTAAAGAAGGTGCAAGTGGTAACTGGAATTTCAAATTTGAAAACTTACCAAAATATGAAAATGGCGAAGAAATTATTTATACAGTAGAAGAAGTAGATGTAAATGGTTATACAAGTGAAATAAAAGACTTTACTATAACTAATACACATACTCCAGAAACAGTAACATTTAATATTCAAAAAGAATGGTACGATGAAGAAAATAATGATGGAATTCGTCCAGAATCAATCACAGTAAGAATTAAAGCTAATGGTGAAGAAATCCTAACAGCAATTCTTTCTGAAAAAACTAATTGGCAAGCAACATTTAAAGACTTACCAAAATATACAAATGGTCAAGAAATAATTTATGAAATAGTAGAGGATGCTGTAGATGGATATACTCCTACAGTAACTGATCCTATTAAAGAAACTGATAACAATATAACAATCGTTATTAGAAACACTCATGAATTAGAAACAACAGAAATTTTAATTGAAAAAGTATGGGACGATCTAGGAAATGAAAATTCTCGCCCAGACTCAATTACAGTAAATATCTATGCAAATGGAAAATTATTTGAAATTGTTGAAATAACAAAAGAAAATAATTGGACATATACCTTAGATAGATTACAAAAATACTTAAATGGAGAAGAAATAATTTATACTGTTGAAGAAGTAGAATTGGCAGATTATGTAACAAGTTATGATGGTTATACAATTATTAACTCTTATAAATCTAAAGGAGAGATAATTCCACCATATACCGGAACATCTACAAACACTAACAACTTATATCGTGAGATGTTAGTACTAATTCTAGGAGCATTAAGTATAACTTATGTTTTCAAGAAAAAAGAAAACTAAAAATACTAAGAACACTTTCATCTGGAGGTGTTCTTTTATTATTAGAAAAATATAAAAAAACTTGCGTCTAAAAATGACAAGTTATGTGATAAAGTTAAAATGCAATTGACTAAAAAAAAACATCTGATATACTTAAGTTAAGAATAGAAAGCTATTCGAGATAATGTAAAGGAGAAAAAAATAAAATGAAAAAGAATTTATTACTTATTATTGCAGCATGTGCATTTTTTATTCCTTCAGTAGTATTTGCTAAAGCACCTGAGTATGTTGCAGCAGAAAAATCACTTTATGCAAATGGTACTCCAATTACTATTGAAGAAAGAACCGATGGAACGGCTGGAGCACTAATTAAATGGGAAGGTGGCGAAGCCCTTGTAGCTGAAAATACTTCAGTTTTTGGTGGCTCTCACAATTCAGATGAGGCTATTGAAAGTGCTTCAATTACAATGAATGGTGGAACAGTAAAGAATGTTATTGGTGGTGGACTACACAAGAGTATCGTAAAAAAAGCAACCATAATAATGAACAATGGTACAATTACTGGTAGCCTTATGGGTGGAGGCGCACATCATCTAAAAAGAGCTACTGATGGTGATTTTATTGATTCTAATGTTGAAAATGCAAAGGATAGAACAAAAGCCATAACAATAGTAGATGAAACTGAAATAACTATAAATGGTGGAACTGTTAAGTATGCAGTATGGGGTGGAGGAGAAAGCTACTCATATACTGGTAAATCAACAGTAACTATTAATAATGTTAAGACTAATTATGCTATAGCAGGTGGATCTAATGGTTACACTGGTGATGTAACTTTTACAATTAATGGAGGAGAAATTTCTACAGTTCAAGGTGTTAACCGTGGTGAAATGAATACTATAACAACAACAATCAATGGGGGAAAAATTAATGCTGTATATGCAGCAGGTGATTCTAGTGATACAGGTGTTGATGGTATAGTTAATGAAAAAGTTAGTTTAAAGGTTTTTGATGGAGAAATTACTACAATTAGTGCTGGTACATCTGGAGGACCAAACTCATTAGCAACAGCCCTAGTAGAAGCAGAAATCAATGCGAAATTCGAAGATAAAATTGGTCAAGACTTTAGTGAAGATACTACAGAAGTAACTGTAAACCTAATGTTAATTGCTGGAAATGAAAGAGAAACAATCCAAATTCCAAAAGGAACAACTTTCACAAAAGAAGAATTACAAGGTTTAATTGATGAAATTAATCAAGAATTAGCAGCAGATAAATTACAATTAGTAGGTTTCTATTTAGATGAAGAGTTAACTCAAGAATTTGATTTTTCAACTCCAATTGATGCTGATACTGAACTATTCATGAAACTTGCAGAATTAAGAGAAGAAACTGGAGAAAAGAATCCAGAAACTTCTGATATTAATTTATTCTTAATCATCTCTTTAGCAGCTCTAGGTACATTAGGTACTGCAGTTGTATTAAAGAATAGACTTTCATAATAAAAATAATTAAGAGGTGCTTCCTAAAGTACTTCTTTTTTTTGTTTAAAAAGCATAAATATCTATAGGTGAAATTATGTTTTTTAAAAAGATTGATGAACGTATAAAAATAACTTTTTTAGTAATGTTAATTCTCTTTATATTTATAATTTTAAGAGTCTTCTACATCCAAGTATTTGACTATAAAAAATTAAATGAGTATGCTTCAGACCTATGGAGTAGGGACTTACCAATTGAGGCAAATCGAGGACTCATTCTTGATCGCAATGGAGTAGTCCTAGCCGACAATCTCACTACAACATCTCTTGTCTTAATACCAAATCAAATTAAAGAAAAAGAAAAGGCAACCGAAGAACTTGCTAAAATATTAAATGTTTCTTATGATGAAATGCAAAAACACGTCTATAAAAAAACTTCTATTGAAAGAGTCCACCCAGAAGGTAGAAGACTTTCCTATGATATAGCCGAAAAAATATCCAATCTAAAACTAGACGGAGTTTATCTAGTTAAAGAAGCAAAAAGATATTACCCTTATGGTAATTTACTATCACATTCATTAGGGTATGTTGGAATAGATAATCAAGGTTTATCAGGTTTAGAATTAGAGTATGATAAATATCTAACTGGCAAGTCAGGTGCTATTAAATACTTTTCTGATGCTAAAGGTAACAAATTAAATGTTTCGGATGTTTATGTTGAACCCCAAGATGGTATGAATCTTTATTTAACAATTGATATAAATATTCAAAAGTCTATTGAAAGAGAACTAGATAATATTGTCGATATGTTTTCTCCTGATATGGCTCTAGCCGTTGTCATGAACCCTAAGACTGGCGAAATCCTAGGTATGGGATCAAGACCAGATTATAATCCCAATACTTATCAAAAGTACTCTCAAGACGTTCTAAGTAGAAACCTCCCAGTTTGGTCCTCCTATGAACCAGGATCAACTTTCAAAATTATCACTATGGCAACTTCCGTAGAAGAAAAGATTATTGATATCGAAAATGATCATTTCTATGACTCAGGTAGTGTAAATGTAGATGGTTCAGTCTTAAAATGTTGGAAAGCCGGAGGCCATGGTGATCAAACCTTCCTTCAAGTACTCCAAAATTCTTGTAACCCAGGTTTCGTAAAACTGGGTCAAATGCTGGGTAAAGAAAGACTATTTTCCTATATTAAAAAATTTGGCTTTGGAGAAAAAACAGGAGTTGATTTAAATGGTGAAGGTCAAGGTATCTTATTTCCTTTAGAAAAAGTAGGTAATGTTGAATTATCAACTACTGCCTTTGGTCAAGGAGTAAGTGTCACACCTATTCAACAAGTAACCGCCGTATCTGCTGTCGTTAATGGTGGTTATCTCTATAAACCATATATCGTAAAAAGTATTGCTGAAAAAGAAACAAATACCATTATCCAAGAAACTTCAAAAACACTAGTTAGAAAAGTAATATCTAGTGAAACTTCTACTATTATGCGTCACGCTCTAGAAAGTGTTGTTGCTAAAGGAGGAGGAAAAGCCGCCTATATTGAAGGCTATCGTATTGGTGGTAAAACCGGTACCGCCCAAAAAGTAAAAGATGGTAGATACATGGTCGGAAACTATATAATGTCTTTTATGTCTATTGTCCCTTCAAATGATCCAGAAGCAGTCTTCTATCTAGCAATTGACAATCCTAAAAATACAGCACTCTTATCAAGTTATACAACAACCCCAATCGCCAGAAGAGTTCTACTAGATATAATTGATGCTCTAGATATAAAACCACAAGAAGAGGGTATGGAAAAAGATTTGGAATGGACCGATAAAATAATGTATCAAGTACCAAATGTCATTGGAAAAAGTGTCAAAGAAGCAAAAAAACTATTATCAAACTTTACAATAGAATATAGCGGTACTGGAGAAACAGTAATTTCCCAGTCACCTGCTGCCAATACAAAACTAGAAGATAGAGGTACAGTAAGACTTTTATTAGAATAAAACTCTGTGTTATAATACTTGTAGTTAAAGAGGGTGATACTATGACAGAAATCAAAATAGTAAATAATGATGAAGAATTAAATCAAGTATTTAACTTTTTATCAAAAACAATTTATGATGATACTATTCTTCACAAAGAAAAGTATTATCCCATGTCAGAACGACTAGAAGAGATCAAAAGCCAATTAAAAATCGATAAAGACTTTTTAATGTATATTGAAGAAAACAACCATATAGTAGCGGCTATTACTGGTAAAAACATGGATTTAACAAAGAAAAAAATAACTCTTGGTATTCTAGCTGTATCACCATCAAAAAGAAGACTTGGCTATGCAACTAAACTTATAAGGGAGTTTGAAAAAATATCTCTAAAAAAAGGTATAACTCACATAGACTTAGGTTCTAGATATAGAGCCAGTTCTTTATATGAACATCTAAATTATAAGTATTCTCTAATGGTTCAAATATTTGACTTTGTTAAATTAGAAGATATTAGAAAGGCTAATAAATATAATTTAAAAGAGATAAGTTCAAATCAAGATTCAGCTTATGGTTATATACTTTATAAAGTACCAAGTATATCTAAAAAATATATTACCTGTTTTGAAAAACAAGTACCTACCGCTATAGCTCAATATATATTTGAAAAAGATCTATAGAAAGGAAAAATAAAATAATATGCCACATTATAATGCATATACTAGTTTTAAAACTAAAAAAAGTATAAAGAAAAAAGAATTAATAAAAGAAAAACAAAATAAACAAATAAATTTACCCAATGATTTTATTATTGAAGAAAGTAAAAACTATGGAATTGTCCTAGAAGTAAAATATGAAACCGCCTATGTCTTATATAATGATGAAATCATAAAAACAACTTTAAAAAAAGGAATAAACTTAGTCTGTAACAAAATTATTTTTCCAGGTGACAAAGTAATCCTAGAAAAAGCTAAAACGTCTTATACTATAACTAATCTGTTAAAAAGAACTTCTATTCTAAGTAGAGTAAAAAAAGATAGTACCAGACTAAATAATCTTGGAACAACAAAAAATATTGCCTCTAACATTGACTTAGCTGTAATAGTTGCATCTGCTAAAGATCCAGCTCTTCATCCTAAGTTTATTGACAGATATCTTTTATTATTAGAAAATAGTAATATACCTACAATTATTTGTCTAAATAAATCTGATTTAAAAACTGAAGAAACAACAAAAATATTAGATATTTATCGTAATCTAGGTATAAAAGTAATTGAAACTTCTACTTATACTAATCAAGGTATAACAAATCTAAAAGAAGAACTAAGAGGAAAACAAGCTATCTTCGTTGGAAACTCTGGAGTAGGTAAATCATCTCTAACAAATGCACTTATGGATACAGAAACTATAAAAACATCTGCCATTAGTTCTAAAAGTAAAAGAGGCCGTCACACGACAACATCATCAAAATACTATATCTGGGATGAAGATTCTAGTATCATTGATACACCTGGTATTAGAAGCCTAGATGTCTCAAAACTAAAGTCCTTAGAAGTCCAAAACTATTTTAAAGAGTTTTCAAATATTAAAGAAAAATGCAAATATAAAAATTGTCTTCATTACCAAGAACCAACCGCAGCTTGTACCATTAAGCAAGCAGTTGAAAATAATACTATAAATAAAAATAGATATCAAAGTTATTTAAGGATCTTAAAAGATACCTTGAATGATAAATAGAGGAGTGGATAAAATGAAAAGAATGAATTTAATAGTAGTCTTCAGTCAAGACAAAACAAAATTACTAATGTGTGAAAGAACTAAAGAACCATACAAAGGACAGTTAAACTTAGTAGGTGGAAAGATTGAAAAGGATGATGACAATCTAAATGAAGCTTATCGCGAACTACAAGAGGAAACTGGTATTACTAAAGATGATATTGATTTAGTATACTTTATGACTTGTAACTATCATACCCTAAATAAAGGTCTAGAAATTTACTATGGAGTTTTAAATAAAGATGTCGAATTAGTAGAAGAAGTAAATAAACTAGTTTGGGTAAATGAAGATGACAACTTCTTTGATTTTAATAAATATGCCGGAGAAGGAAACCTAGGTCATATAATTGCTGAAATAAAACTAGAACTATCAAAGTAATTGCAAAAGTCTAAATAATATGTTAAATTATTACTGGAGGAGTGATAAAATGTACAATTTTGCTAATCATGTAATCATGTATACATTAGATATCACACCTAACGTCTAAATAAAAAAATAATAGATGTAGGTGTGAAGTTTTCGTCGTGCCTACATCTGTACATGAAAGGACTATACAGATGTATAGTTCTTTTATTTTTTTGATTATGGTGCGATTTATAAATACTATAATTAAGGATGTGATTATATGATAGAAATAGGAATAAATAAAATAACAAAAGACTTTGGTTTTGGACCAGTCTTAAACGATATAAGTTTTGAAGTAAAAACAAATGAACGTATTGCTTTAATAGGTGATAATGGTTCAGGTAAAACAACTCTTTTAAATATAATTTCAGGAATTGAAAAAGAAACATCTGGAACCATCTCTATAAGAAAAAATGCTAAAGTAGGGTACTTACCTCAATTAATTAAAGAAAAAGATGAAAACATAACTGTAAAAGATGTTTTATATGACGGTATAAAAGATTTAATTGCTCTACGTGATAAATTAGAAGAGTACGAAGAAAAAATTACTAAATCCGATGAATCTACCATCGAAAAATTAATAATTAGATATTCAAATCTTCAGACTGACTTTATCAATATGTCAGGTTATGAAATAGATGCTAAAGTAGAAAAAGTAATTAAGGGTTTTAAAATAAATAAAGAGCTTCTTCCTCGTAATTTTAATAGCCTATCTGGTGGAGAAAAAACAATCATTACTTTTGCCTCTATTATTATTTCAGAACCAGATATTCTACTTTTAGACGAACCAACTAATCACTTGGATATTGATACTTTAGAATGGTTAGAGGAATACTTAAGAAACTATAAAGGAACAATTCTGATGATTTCTCACGATAGATACTTTCTCGATGAAGTAGCAACTAAAACTATTCTTTTAGAAAATGCTAAGATAAATATTTTTCATGGTAATTATACAAAATTTATTCAAGAAAATGATGCTCGTATCGAAAAAGAATTTAAAGATTACAAAGATCAGCAAAAACAAATAAAAGCCATGGAAGCCTCAATCAAACGCCTAGAGGAGTATGGTAATCTTGCTAAAAACGAAATGTTTTTTAAACGTGCTGAAAGTATTAGAAAACGTCTAAATAAATTAGAAAGACTAGATAAACCAGTTGAAAAAGAAAAACTGCCTCTAACATTCTCGTCTAGTCGCTCAGGAAAAGAAGTCTTAAACTTATCTAAGATTAATATTTCATATCCAGACAAAACAATACTAAAAGATGCCACCTTAAGAATACTTTATCAAGACAAAGTCTGCTTACTAGGACCTAATGGTTCAGGTAAATCTACTCTTGTAAAGTATATCTTACAAAATTCTACTCATGGTACTAATGTTAAAATTGGTTATATCCCTCAAGAAATAACTTTTGAAAATGACAACAGTACAATAATAGAGGAAGCCAAACACTATTTTATAGGAGAAGAACATCGTTTAAGAGCTGCTCTAAGTAAATTTTACTTTTTCAAAGATAATGTCTATAAAAGAATAAAAGATTTATCAGGTGGTGAAAAAGTACGTTTAAAATTATTTTGTCTAATACAATCTAACATTAATTTTCTAATACTAGATGAACCAACTAACCATATAGATATAGAAACAAAAGAAATATTAGAAAGTGCTCTAACTGAGTATCAAGGAACTTTATTATTTATATCTCACGATCGTTATTTTATTAATAACCTAGCTTCAAAAATAATATATATAGAAAATAATAAATTAAAAGAAATACCTGGTAATTATGAAGACTACAAAAGATATAAAAGAAAGGAAAATTAATATGAAAGAAATAATTTATAATACTGATAATTTAAAAGAAAGTGAAATGACAAGAACTGTTACTAGAGCTAAAGTAATCTTAGTAAATTCAAAAGATGAAATCTTACTAGCTAATGGTTCAAATACTTATTTTTTAATAGGTGGACATGTTGAAGATAATGAATCTCTAGAAGACTGTCTAATAAGAGAAGTAAAAGAAGAAACAGGAATCAACCTACCAAGAGAAGAAAGAATACCTGTACTTAATATTAAATATTTATGTAAAGATTATCCAACATCTGGAGAAAACACTTTATACATTGCTACATATTTTTATACTAAGTGTGATTTAAAACCAGACT